>Ga0185299_10000088_pt1 | contig 287323 bp, 277 predicted proteins | sample PaiPotPPA55metaG_FD_128002 | JGI IMG/M metagenome (GOLD analysis project Ga0185299, IMG submission 128002) | Iron sulfur acid spring bacterial and archeal communities from Banff, Canada, to study Microbial Dark Matter (Phase II) - Paint Pots PPA... ...
ACGGTGCTGGTCGTGTGGCTCGTGCTCACGAGCCACTCGCTGGCCGCCCATTCGACCAAGACGAACGCGCCGATCACAATGGTCGAAACGATCGCGAAGACGGCGGCGCGGTTCAAGAAGAACCCGACGTCGATCAGCCGTCGGCTGAGTGCAGCGTACGTCAGCGCGACTGGGGCGGCGAGAAGCACCAGACTAAGAACAGAGTTCACGACAATTGCGGTGGTGTACGATGACGACGACGAGGCTACGATCAGAGTTACGATGTAAAAGCAAAAAAAGGCCGCAAGAGGGACGAGCGTCCACACCGCTCGCTGACGCTCGACGCCGCGGGATGCGGCAATGGCGAGCACGCCGCAGACTGCTGCCATTAGGATAGCGGACGCAACCAGAACGAGTCCCGCGAGCCCAGCGGTGAACGGGAGCGGATCGAACAGCAGCGTGATAACTCCGGCAGTTCCAACTGCAAAGACCACTGTTGCGATCGCGACGAACGTGTAACACAACCATTGCGCGATACGACGAGGCCGCGAGAGCGGCTGGGCAAAGCCGCTTGCGAACGCCGCTAACAGCGCCACCGACAACGGCGCAACTAAGGAGCCGGAGATGACGAAGAGGACATACACCCACGCCCAGGGCGCCGCAAAATTAATCGTGGCGCCTGTAAAAGCAAAATCCGCGAGCCAAAGCGAGAGCAGGCGCATCTGGGGCACATCGGCGCGGCGCCACGCAATCAGAGCGGCGAACAGCAAAAGCCACAAAGCCCCGAACGTACCGAGCCAGAAATGCCACGTAAGCTTCTGCGGACGCGGTATGACCCTAAGCTCTTTTTGCAGCGAACCCCTGTGCACCGAGAGGATGACAGGCCGCCCATTGAGCGGCGCTCCCAAGAGCGAAAAGCGCTCGACAAGACTGTTCGCCCGTATGTCAATGAGATCGCCTCGACGAAGGCCGGCACGGGCAGCTGCCCCCCCGGGATCGACAGAGCCAACCGCGAGGCTAAACGGTTTCGAAGAGGCGTTGCCGAGGTTCGCTCCCCACCGGCCCTCCCACGGCGGAGCGCCGCCCATTCCGGTCACGCCAACCACGCCCGCTACCTGGACGAACGCCACGACCGCGCAAATCGCTAGAAGCACCGGTCGCCAAGCGATGCGGTTCATGGTGGGGTTTTAATCGAGCAGGACGCTGGTTCCCTTAGCGCCTACGCCTTACCATTAGCCATCAAACCTTGAAAACTGATTTGAAAGCTCAACCTGTGCGGGACCACCACACTCAATGTGGGGGCAGCCACGCCCGTTTGCGGTGGCGCGCTCTCGGGATCATCGCGGGCGCCAATGTTCTTGCAATGGCGACGTGGTTTTCCGCGACTTCAGTCATCGTGCAAATGGCGGCCGCCTATGGCATCACGCCGCAAAATCAGGGCTGGATTACCGCAGCCGTGCAGCTGGGCTTCGTAACGGGAGCGATCGCCAGCTCCATTGTTGCGCTACCCGACGTCGTCGATCCGCGGACGCTGATGCGAATCGGGATCTTCGTGGCAGCGATCGCTAATGTGCTCATCGCGTTCACGCATTCGGTGCCGCTGGCACTGGCGCTACGCTTCCTGACGGGGGCAGGGCTGTCGATCGTCTACCCGCCGGCAGTCAAACTGCTCAGTGCATGGTTCGCGCGCGAACGCGGGCTCGCCACCGGCATACTGATCGGCGCGCTCACCGTCGGCTCGTTCTCGCCACACCTATTATCAGGCGCCGTCGATTGGCGAGCGGTGATGCTCGGGTCTAGCGCGCTCGCGATTATCGGAATTCCCATCATCTCACTCTTGCCGACGTCGCCCGCTGCCCTACCACCGACCAAATTCGACATCACTGCTGTGCCCCGGATACTCAAGGACCGCGCTACGCTACTGGCCGACTGCGGCTATTGGGGTCATATGTGGGAGTTGTACGCCGCCTGGGCCTGGGCGCCGGTATTCTTCGCGGCGAGCCTGCAGGCGGCCGGATCGCACGCGCGAGCTGGTCCGTTGATTTTCGTCGCGTTCGGCCTGGTAGGTGCGCTCGGGTGCATCGTTGCGGGCGCTTTGGCCGACCGTTTCGGGCGCGCGGCCGTATCTGCCGGCGCGATGATGGTGAGCGGAACGCTCTCCCTCTCGATCGGTCTTACATTTGGTATGGCTCCGTGGCTGGTATTCACAGGCTTGATGCTTTGGGGCTTTTCGGTAATCGCCGACTCGGCTCAATTCTCGGCCGCCGTGACGGAGCTCGCCGAGAGCGCTTATGTGGGGACGGCATTGACCTTGCAGATGGGCATCGGTTTCCTGATCACCCTGGTGACGATCTGGCTGATCGGTGCTACCCGGCTCGTTTTAGGCTGGCAGCACGTCTTCGCGCTTCTGGCCCTTGGTCCAGCGCTGGGAGCCTGGGCGATGATCGCCTTGCGCCGGCGACCCGAAGCCGTCAAAATGGCGCGCGGGCGTCGTTAAGACGGGATGATGTGGAGCTCGGAAGGAGTATGATACGCGGACGGAGCCCCAACCGAGCATCCGGGCGCACTTAATTACCTCGCGAGGCGCACTAACTCGGCACGCGCTCCATTGAACTAAGCCATCCTTAAAGAAGGAGTAAAACTATGGCGGTTACGCAACCGGGCGCAGGGACAGCAGTTGGGGGGAAGCCCCAAGCCGCGGGCACCGTGTACAGCCTCCAAGGTACGCTGCTCGAGGCCTGTTCGTGCAACGTGCTGTGCCCGTGTTGGATCGGTGAAGATCCTGATAAGGGCACCTGCGACGCGTTCGTCGCGTACCATTTTGATAAAGGCGAGATCAACGGCATTGACGTCAGCGGCTTGTCGATGGTCAACGTCTGTAAGATTCCGGGCAACGTGCTTACGCCGAAGAGCTGGAAGGTGTTGGTGCTCGTCGACGAGCGGGCGACGGACGCGCAGTTCCAAGCGCTGCAGGACGCCTATTTCGGCAAGCTCGGTGGCCCGCTCGCGGATCTCGCGCAGCTGGTGGGCGAGGTCATCGCAGTCGAGCGCGTGCCGATTTCTCATCAGGTCCGCGGCGGCGGCGGCACGCTGAAGGTCGGCAACCTCATCGATGCAGAGATGGAGCCCTATCGCGGGCCGGACGGCGGGGTCACGACGTTGCGCGACTCGATCTTTTCGACGATCCCGGGTTCACCGGCATACGTCGCAAAAGCGACGAAGCACAACGTCAATATTCCGACACACAAAATGGTGTGGTCCTTCGAAAATCGCAACGCGATCCAGGGCGACTACCTTATAAACTTTAGCGGCTAGAAGATGATCGGCTCGGCGCGTGCCGGCCGGATATCTCCGCTGATTCTTGCCGCGATCGCCGGCGCATGGGCATTGGCGATCGTGGCGCAGGTCAGCGGGTCCGGCAAGCTGGTGCATCACGACACGCTGATCGAAGGCGGTCTGCCGATTTGGGCCGCCCTTCTTCTCTTCGTTCTCGCCTGGCAAGCGATGATCGCGGCGATGATGTTGCCCTCGAGTCTGCCATTGATGCGCATGTTCGCCATAACGTCCGCCAACCAGTCCCGGCGCGGCACGGTGATGGCCGCGTTCCTTGGCGGATATGCGGCGGTATGGACGGTCTTTGGCGTCGTTGCTTTTGGCGGCGACATCATCGTGCATCGCCTCGTCGATCACTGGGGTTGGCTGGCCGCGCATCCGTGGCTGATCGCAGCGGGTGTCCTGGCGCTCGCCGGCACTTTTCAGTTTTCAAAGCTCAAAGATGCGTGCCTGAGCAAGTGCCGGCTTCCGGGTATGTACCTGATGCAGCATTATCGCCGCGGTTTGGCGGCCGCGTTTGCGCTGGGCCGCGACCATGGACTATTCTGTCTCGGCTGCTGCTGGGCGCTCATGTTGGTCAGCTTTGCCGCCGGATTTGCGAACTTGTGGTGGATGGCCGCGCTCACTGCGTTGATGGTATACGAAAAAATCGGCGCCTACGGTAAGAGGATCGTGCCCATCGTTGGTGTCGCGCTGATCGCGTGGGCGCTGCTGATCATCGTGCATCCATCCTGGTTACCGCGGCCTCTTACGGGAATTTCCTAAAAAGGGCGTGCGGCGGCATTCTCGCCGCACGCCCTTTCCAGTTATTGGGAGAGGACCTTTACCGTATTGTCGTTGTCGTCGTTGAAGTAGACCTTGACCGACGACGGCGTGGGATTGGTGCTGGTCTGTGCGGCGACCATCCCGAAGATCGCGCCGGCTGCTCCCGTATCGACGTTCTTCACGTTCAAAACTGAACCGGTAGAACTCAGTTCAACCATCAAGTTCTGGCCGCTCGGATCCGACGTGTTTCCAACGATCACGGTGCCGTTCGAAAGCAGCGCCGAGCTAATTGGCCCATTGAGCGGTGAACCCGAAAAGAGGACGTGCGCACGCGAAGCGAATGCTCCGCTGAACGTCAGCCCGCTGACGGTTATACCGCCGGCCGGGATCGTCGAAACGCCGCTGAAGGTGACGACGGAGTTATTTGCGCCGTCGACGATGTACAGCGTGTCGGTCGCGTTGTTGTATTGAAGCCCAGACGGACCGAGGATGCTTCCGGGCGCACCGTGGTTGACGGCAAACCCAGTGGCAATCACATTGAACGTAAACCCTGAGTTCGTGATGTTTATGCGGACGATGCTGCCGTCCGAAGCGTTGCTTTCATAGAACGAGGCGTTGCCGAAGGGCGTCGGACGCGACGAGAAGGCTTGCCCGAATGGGCCGTGCCATGGGCCGCCGGCCAACGTGCTGATGACCGAGCCGCCGGGACTGACGATCGGATTATCGTTCGCCACGAACGCCGCCGCCCAAATCGGCCCACCGGGCGCCAGCGCGAGCGCGTCGCAGCCTTTAAGGCTTGCGTCTTTTGCTACATGCGTTGGGCTTGCGCCGGGCGTTGGATGAAGTGCGATGACCGTGGTGCCGTTGCCCTGAGTGTTTTCACTATCGTTGAAGTTGCAAACGACGAGGTCTCCAACTCTTATCAGCCCCGAGCTGATCTTGGCGATGTCTAACCCGTAGGGGTTCTGATCGCCGTTTGTCGGATCGACGGTCGAGCCGATCGTCGTTTCGGTGTCCAGGAACTGGAGAATCGATGCGGCGCGGCTTGCGCCTTTTGCTGCTGAGCCGTTCTGCGCCAACGACGCGGAATTTGAGCCTCCGGATGGGATCATGCCGGACGAAGAGCCGCTGCCGCTGCATGCGGCGAGCGCTAACGTACCGATGGCCATGAACATCATGGCAAATTTAGAAAACTGGGGCACGGGGCTTACCTCCAGACTGGCTGCACAATGAAGGCTTTATCCTGCGCAACAAATCTGAAGAAAGCATGAACGGGCGTCTAATGGAAGGGGATCACGTTTTCGCCTTTTGCTGTACGAGCTGCCGTAGAGTTCCCGGCCTACGCCGCGGCTAGGGTGGCTTGGGTTTCGCAAGCGTGAGTCTTTGGAGCCCTTGCGCCGCGTCAGCGTTCTTCGGATCGATCGCCAATGCTTGGCGGTAATTTGCAATCGCCTCGGTGTTATCACGAATGGCTTCATACCCTTCGGCAAGGCTTTCATACGCCTCTGCCGACTGCGGGTGCGCAAGAACGTTTAGCCGGAACATATCAACCGCCAGCGGAGCATGGTTCGTGTAGAGAAATTCGTAAGCGATCCGGTTCATCGTTTTAAACCGAAACAATTCCTGGCCCGGGTACTTCGCTTGCGCATCCATTACACGCCGGGCCGCCGCCTCGTACCGGCGGAGAATTATCATCGAGCCAATATCTTCTTCGGTCGGAGCGTCGCGGCGCCTGGAATGCGTCATCGCCGCCAAGCGCGATGTTTCCGGCGTAAACGCTGTACCGAGATTAGCGCTGTTGAGGAAAGCAAGAGACAACCTACAGACAAGTTCGAAGTTCGCTAATCCGGTCTGCTGGTCGCGCACGCTCAACGCATTCGCATCGACGAACTGGGGCGGCGATGACGCAGCGAGCGCTGGATATGAGTCGAAATCTGCGTGAATGGCGCGGGCGAACTCAATGAGATAACGATCGGCCGCGGCAAGAGCGTCGATCTCTGTGGTCTGCACGTTCTGATCGCTGCGGAACATCGAGAGTACGGGTGCCTTAATTCTCATGGGGTCGTAGTATGGCAGCGTCCGCTGATCGAACTCATAGGCGGCACGCTTGTCCATGTATGACGCGTCGAGACCGATGACGGCTTTTACGTCCGGGTGGTTCATGGCGACAAGGAGCGCATAAATGCCGCCCATACTCATCCCGGCCACAGATACCCGCGCGGGATCTACATACCTTCGCTGCGCCGCTACCGCAAGGGCAAAAGACAAATCACGCACCTGCGCGTCGTAACTGAGGGGATCGTCGATCAGGAGCTCCATGCGGCGCTCGCTCGTGCCGAGTTGCGGAACGGTCACAACAACGTATCCGTGCGATGCGAGATATTCGGCGAAGACAACATTTTCTTCTAAGTAGTCGTTCTGGCCAAGCGAATACACAACGAGTGGAAAACGGCCCTTCGCCGGCAATGCCCCTCTACGCGCCGCTGTCTGTGTGTTCATAAGATTTTCAAATAGCGCGAGATTCCCCTGAAACACGTTTTTGAGGCTCGAGATGCTGTACGCTCGCTGAAACGAAGCAATGGTGCGCACTGCCGATTCTCGGACTCTAGGCTCGTCCAGGTAGTGACCAAAAGTCATCGGCGGCGTTCTCGCTTGCGGGGCAACTGGGTACCAGGCATGGACCAGGACCGGCCGAAATGGGAGCGTCGCGTTTGGAGACATCCAACTGCGCGAGTAATCGAAATTCCACCGCGCGTCATAGCCTACCGCGTACTTGCCGGGCTGCAAATGGTGCCAAAGAGGATAGGTCGCTGCTCTTGCCGGCTGGGCGCGCACTCCGGCGAAAAGCACGATCGCAGAGACGAGTAGTGGAAACGGCACGCGCACGCGTTCCTCTATTCAGGAGCTCTAGGAACGGGCCTTTATATGTTTCTGTTTGCTTTGGAAAGAGTTCGTAGGGGTGAGGAATCCGTCTGCCCAACCTCATTCGCTTCGGAGGAACACGAATGTCTGGTACTGATCCCGTAGTGACAAGCGCCGACGACGTGGCGATAGAGACGAGATTCTCCAGAAACTTGGAGACGGGCGCTCTGATGGCGCACGTAAAGATCGATCTGGGTAAAGAGCCCTTGGAGCTTTGGATCAATGACGAGCTTGTTATGACGCTGCGGCGAACAAAATAAGTGGTAGCGCCAACGGGGGTCACTGGCATGAAAAGGTCTCTCGTGCTTGCCGTCGCGCGTGAAAGTCTCTTGATACATGCCAACGGAACCGCCTTTTCCGCGGCGCCGTCTCGCTCGTCGTCGACGCTGAGCGCATTCCGAAGCGCGTGGGCCGCTGTATGAGACGGGCGTTTCACATGGCTCCGGATGTTGGACTCGAACCAACAACCCGCTGATTAACAGTCAGTTTGCGCGTCTTTTCAACGGCTTTCATAAACGACCAAATGCAAGTGTTTTACGGCTAGCGGCTTGGCTGCATGCCTAATTTAGCGGTGACTTACAATGAATGCCATGATTGCCTCTACCGCCCGGTCGCGCTGACCGAAATAGTCGCTCGCTGAAAGTGGAGCCGGAATGGCGGGCGCGATCCACTCTCGCAAGTCGCGGTAGTTCGTTTGGTGGATCGCTCGTGCGATGCTTCCCATTATTCCGCTGTACGGCAGTACGACGAGCGAGTCGTCGCCAATCTGATCGGGTTTGGATCCCGTCGGTTCGCCAACAAAAATCGCGCCCCCAAACTGGTTGAGCGTGCTGACAAAGTTTTGCGCGGCCGACTCGGTATTCCGGCCGATGATGACAAACAGGCGCGCGTCGGGTCGACTCACTTCGAAGGCGAAAAGGGCTTTCAAGAGGCTGAGGGACGCTTCGTAGTTCCCCCCGTTATTGAGCCGAACGTCGACAACGACGTTCCTTGGTTTTCGAGCCTTTAGGACCGCGTCTAGGCGTTGCGCAAACTGCTCGAGGCTTGTCTTCGGCTCGTCTTGGATCTGATTGACCTGTACGTAGATCGTGCTTCGATCAAGCGCATTCAGCCAGAAGTTGCGATCCAGGTGAGACAGATACAATGGTGGACGCGCCGACGAGTTCCTCGGTGGAATTAGCTTGATGGCGATAGTGTCCGGGTCGATGGGGCCTCGATCGATTGGAAGGTACCGCGAACTCGTCACGCCCTCTTTGCGCACGACGAATTTCAATGATGTACCGCTAGCGTCGGCGCCAAGCGCCCCGATGAGATCCGTCCACAGAAGCCCCACGGGCACTTCAAGGTTCAAAAAGAAGTCGTTGTCCCGGCTGAGATACGGTCTCATGGCCGTAGCGAGTTCGTTGACCTCCTTTCCGCCGATCGCCAGCACCTGACTGCCGATGAGGTCGCGCTCGGCTTTCGGAGCATCGATGATGTAAAGGCCGTCCGAAAACTGATAAAGTTGCAGATGCACCATCCCGATTCGGCCTTTGTTCATCCCAAAGGGAAACATGACGCTGTGGGCTTGCTGAAGCGAGGCGAAGAGCGCCGTGATTTCGATCGCGATCTGCTGATCGGATGCGCTTGGGATCGCCCGGCGCAAAGCAGCGATTCGCAGTTCATAGTCAACCGGCAGGGCTGCAGAATAGGCGGGGTTCAGGCGGTGGATCTCCGAGGTTAAGAAATCCAAATCGTAGTTCCAACCTGCCACGCGCCCATCGATATTGCTTGGGAGCGCACCGACGATTTGTGAAAAATGAGGATCGCTTCTCAAAGACACAAAGCGATCGTCCTGGGCGATGACGGTGCGATCCTTATAGCGCGAAGCCACAGCGACCGCCAGCCATGAAAGCGCTTGCTCTTCGTCACCGAGCAAGGCATAACAAACGGCTATCCGATAGGCACCTACATCCGCATCGTAAAACCCACGTTCTCTGGCAACCTTGTAGGCGCGCACGGCTTCCTGATAGTGCTTTAACTCGAACAGCGAATTCCCCAGCGAGAGGTAGAGGTCGCCGTCGTCGCTGCTCAACTCGAGAGCCCTGCGATAGAACGCAGCAGCGTCCGCAAATTTGCCGCGCTCTTGGGCGTAGTTCGCCGAAGCAACTAGATCAAAGTATGCAATGCCGGTCGGATGAGCGCGTTCGGCGCCGGCGAAAGCATCCATAGGGCGACTCGCGAAGGCAAGAATGCTGACGAAAGCTAACGCGAATCCGAAACGTCGATACATCGTGGGCCCCCAGATGATACGGTTGAGTCGAGGCTCGTAAAGCCTACGTTATGTTTGTACGGTCCGAGGTCTTCCGGTGTTTCAGGCTAGACTCGGAGTGAAACTCTGCACCTTGTTAACGGCGCTCCTACAAAAGATCCCGCAAAGCCAGGGATACGGATACTGGCTTTCCGTCGCGTCGCAATCCTAAGATGATCCTCGTGCCTACCGGGCGTAACCAGGTCGCAGTCACGTTGTCGTGAGACAGGTGCGTTACAGCGATGCCATCGATGTTTGAGATGGTGTCCCCGGCAAGAACACCGGCTTGGGCTGCTGGGCTTGCGGGGGCTACCAAAATGACCTTTTCGATTTCACCGTTACGTTCCGAGAACAAACCAGCGCGGTTGAAAGTGAATGCGTCGGCGAAGCGTGCGTTCGGGATCAGGTAGAACTTTGAGTTCGGCACATCGAGCGCAACCTTGAAACGACGCCAGATCGCCCCGCCGATGTTGCCAGCGACATCCGGCTGTGCAAAGACGCCGCTATCCGAGTGGGCGACCCCGACCACCGGACCCGACATCAGCAACGGACCGCACGCAAAAGTCTTCGCGCGACCAACCGTGCCGGTCACAACGCCGCCCACGCCGTGGCCAATAACCGCGTCACTCGTTCGAGAGAAGTCTTCCATCAAGCCCGCGGATTCTGCAAACATCTTCGTCACGGTCAAACCCTGAGCCGAGCCTGTATCGATGTCAAAGTTGCCGGAATGCCCGTCGATGGAGCACAGCACTCTCGCGTGACCGTCTGTCACTACCAGTGGCAAGGCCACTGCGGTGGCGTCCGGTCGAAATGAACCGGGCTCGTAGAACGTCAGCGTCGACTTTTCATAGTCAATGACCGTCACCAAACTCATGAAAAACTCGCGCCCAAGAACGCCTCCGAAGCGCAACCCCGGTAGCGGACTGACTCCGCCGGGCACCGAGATGACGACGAAGGGGCCGCCGCCATACCTAGCGGTGCCAACACGTGCCATGGGGACACGAACGAGATTTGCATCCTGTTCGGAAGCGCCTAAGCCCACGACATGGACACTGCTTATGACGGGGAATTTCAGATCGCGTTGCACTTCGGGCACCAGTATTGCCGTCCCACCTGTATCGAAAATGAAGGCGTAGGGCGTTCGACCGACCACCGCCTTGATATAGATGCGATTCCCAGAAAGAGTGAACGGGACGGTTGTTGAGCGGTGAATCGTAAGTGATCCGGGCACAAGGTGGCCGTGCTGCGCCAATCCCTTGAGCGGGCCGCAGGCGACCGCTGAGATTGAAAGCGCGGCTGCGGCGAAAATGCAGGCACAACGCAATCCACGGCGGCTCGCGGCCATGCACCTCAAAAAAATGCCACTATGGGAGAGCGCCCGTCGACGCGAGATCGTCACAGCCATAGCGTGCCCGCCTACCCAACATAGCTCTTTTCTTCTAAGCGTGAAGTACCGTTCCGCCATCGCAGCCACCACAACACGGCGGCAAAAGCTACATTTAGAGTGAGCCCGACGACGCCGACTTCTGCTCCGTAAATCTCGGTCTGTTTGACTCCAAGCACCCCCATAAAAAAGCCCGTTCCAAAAAGAACATAGGTACCTGCGTTCCAGAGCGCATGACTCACGCTCGTTACAACAATGGAATGCGAAATTGAGCGCATTTGCCCCCAGATCACGCCAATCACAGCAACGTTAAGAATGTAAAGAGCCGCCTGGGCGGGCGGCAACATGAATCCCTTGGCAAGCGTGACCAACGATATGTGCCATAGCGCAAACGCAACGCTCGTTAAAATAAGGATTTTGAATCGGTCTAGGCCGGCCTTTTCAAACGACGCCCAAAGCCACCCCCGGAAGAACCCCTCCTCCGTGATCAAACCAATAGGGATCCCCTGGACAAAAAGGAGCACAAAATTGATTTCGGCTCTCCGCCAATGCGTGTGTTCAACGTGAGTGCCTCCCGTCGCATACGCGACCAATACGCATGCAACGAGCACGACCACCGGATAAGCTAAGGCCATCGCGTAGTCGCTGAGTCGCCCCCACACGAATCCCATGCTCTTCGGCGGGCGTCGCCAAAACCACCAGCATAACACCAGCATCGGGAATAGAGCCAAAGCACTGAATAGCGTAAGGCCCATGGCGTCCATGGCCGAGGTGACGACGATCGCCGCCAACACGGCTAGCGCAGCCGGAATCAACGTTTTTGTCATTGCAGTTCATTTCGCGATTGCACAAGGTCGTAAAAGACCGAGAAACAGAACTTCGCCAAAGCGAGGGTGCATTTGCAGACCAAGCCAGAATCGCAACCCCTTCCAAAAGACAACGGATGTACGATGTCCAGTGAGATCTTGTTTCAGGCGTTGTCCATGGATGCGGAGGCTCTCGGTTTTTCCTCACTAGAACGTGATTTGATGGGTAGCGCCGAATAAATGGTAACGATGGAAGGCGGCCGGAGAACTCTCGAGACGCTGGCCGCAGCGGTTCTCGTCATTCTTGCATTGGCCGGATGCGCCCCCGCGCTACGTCACTCGCCTCAGGACTACGCAAACGCCGTGGCCCTCAACGACCCCGATGGGAGCCTTACGACGATCGTTGGACCCGCCACGGCAATCGTGAGAATGACGTCAACCGTGAAGCTTCCCGAAGGCGATACCGCCTCGGGAGTGCGCAGCGTCTTGATGTACGATCGCCCGAGCGGCCAACCCGGCTTCTGTCTCTTCCAAATCGGCCACGCCCCCCGCTTCTCATCCTCCGTCGTCACGGAGGACGCCGTGAAACGGCCTTGCGATGGTAAGCAATGGGCCCGCTTTCGCATCACTGGAACCGATATCGGTTTCATCGCGCATCTCATGCACACGAACTACAAGGGCAAGCCCGTAACGCTCTTGGAGATCAGCGACCACCAGGTTCCGGGGTCAATGCGGGTCGTTTACTGAGGCACGCGTTAGAACGCTCGCGCCAAGACGCAAGCGCTACATTGGCTGTTGACCGGTTACTGGAATCATCAGGTGTGCGTACGGCGTACCGGACCACATCACATAAGGTTTGGTCGGATCGGGATCGGCCGTCGCCGGATATCCCATTGTTCTGGCAGAGGGTCCGACGATCATGACGTGCGGTCCGGTCTTCACCCAATGGTTGCCGGCGACCGGCGCAGTCGCATACGGATCGGTGTTGCTTGCGCCGTTGTCACCCGCCAACATATAGACGAAGCCGACCTTATTGGGCGGAGCGGTGTGAGCCATCCATGCTTTCGCCCATAACATAGCGTTGCTGTCCGCGCACATCGCATCGCTTGCGCCGGCAACCATGCACGTGAAGCCATTCGACCCTGTCTGAAGAGCACGCATCGAGCCGTCTTTCTGCATCTGCACGATCGTCGCGCCTTTGACGACCGCCGCCGGCGCAGCAGTCATAATTTTTGCCATGTAATCCGAGTCTGACATAGTGCCGGTTGGCTGCGCTTGAATGTTAACGGGAGCAGCGACCAGCGCGATTGCGACCCCTAATGCTAAAGCGGTGTAACGCAACATAATTCATCTCCTAGAAGTTAGCCTGAACGGCGAGCAGGTTCGACTCAGCACGGGCCACTCCCCGCACAGGGGCGCAAGCCGTCGTTGCAGCCCGAAGGCTGGCATCAGACGTGGCGCAGGCCGTGTTACTGTTGTCTCGAAGCTCCGTCACCCTAAGAAAGGCAGCTGTTTATGTTCATAACCGTTATCCATCGCATCAGCGATCCCGACCAGTTCGAGTCGTCCGCCAAGAGCGCGACTGAGGTCATCCCGTCTCACCTCAAATTGCACCAATACCTAAGCGGCAATGACCGCAAAACAGCAACGTGCTTATGGGAAGCGCGGTCAGTCCAGGACGTGAAAGAATTCCTAGAACCCGTTGTGGGCCACGTCAGCCGGAACGAGTACGTACCGCTGAACGCCGAAGCTGGGTTCGGCTTGCCAGCCGCATCGGCGGTTTCAGCACTCAACTAAAGCAGCGAGGCCGGTTGACTGCCGGCCTCTGCTAGAGGCCTCCCGGAAACTGTTTGTTCGTCACGTGCGAGAAGCGCGCTTCAGTTCCGTTCTGCGCGCGCTGCTGTTTGATGCCGCCTTCCTGATTCGTCAACTGAACCGCAAGCTTCCCTAGGCCGGAGTTGAGATCCGCATTTATCCGCTGCCGCCCCAACTTGTTCGTGAAAGCTACCCCCGGATAGATGCTCTCCAAATTCGGAACCGTTTGGTTAGCGCTTTGCACCTTTCGAATTATCGCCACCAAGGAGTCCACGTCGCCAAAGGCATAGCCGTTGATGTTGGGACCCACGAGCTCGAAAAAGGCGTTCTGGGCATGGTACAGCTCGAAACCTCGATCGCCCATGCTTCCCAACTTTTCTTGATTAACGAGAAGCGCGAACTGGCGCCCCTCGTACTGTGCCGAATAGAACCAATACGTTGCCTCGCTGCGATAGCCCAGATCGTACAGGCGGATAGCGCCAACATAGAGCTCGACAAAGCTGAGGCGACGCCACTGCTTCTTCATCTGAAGAATCGTGGCAACGAACTGCCCCTGATTCTTCGAGGCTAAGCCCACACTGTATTCTCCGATCCTGATAACCGGGCCCGATGAATTGTAGTATGGGGTAATGTACGCGTCGATGCGGCTTGGATCGTCGGCGAGCGCAGACGATCCAAGCGAAAACGAGCTAGCGATAACAAAAGCCGCGGAGCACAGGAACTTCAAAACTGCATCCTCACGATTTTGAGCTGCGCGTTGACGTCGGCGGACGGCCGCGCACGAGCAGATTCTAAGTAGAGGAAGTGGCGATCACCGGCGCCGATGCCGTCGAACTCCCATTCGGTGACCCGCGCGTCGGGATAGCCCGACTTTGCAATTGCTTCTCGCACCGTCCGCGTGAGATTCCCGAAGGCAATCGCTTTGGGATCAAAAGCTCGCTGATCCACCTTTGCGGCCGTAATAGGGCCGCCGTCGAGCGACATCAGCTTGACGGGCGTCGGCCCCGTGAGCGTGCCGCCGGGCGCGACGACATAATGGTCGACGTTGCTGTGGTGAGCGGGTTCCTGAACATCCACCATCAAGCCATTGATCCGGTCTGCTGAGATCGACGTCACGCGCATCGGGCGTCCGGAATGCTGCGCGATAGCGTCGAGCGCGTGGAGAACCGCTTTGCCGTCGGCCAGGAAGGGATCGATTGGACCGCCGCCGAGGTTCGCCGCCGCCAGATTCGGGTCGCCTGAGCCGTAGGAGCCATGCCCCGAGGGTGAACCCGAACACGCCGCAAGGGCGCACCCGATGGTGAGGCCGACCAAAGCGGCGACACCGGAGCGTAAGAAATCACGCACCATATCGACCCCGGGTTTCCGCCGCCGGCAAGCTTTCCCCGCTCGAAGCTGCTGCTAGCGCGCCATCGGAATCGTTTACCGATACCGTTTGTCCCGCAACGCAATGCATGATTTGGCAGCGGCTTTTTGAGCGGTGCTTTTCGGCTTCTTAGGAGATTTCCGGAGTGGTCGCCAATCAGGCTTCGGGAGGCGTAACGTGCTTCACGAACTTCAGTGAAAGACTCTTCGGCGGTCGAGATCCGACTGTTCGGGCAGGCGAGCGTCACCGTGTCCGGCGCGCCGCTAAAGGTCCAAAAGCGCGCCACGACCTTTGCCTTGCTGGCGTATCTTATTCTTCGCCACGGCGCACACGTCGCGCGCTCGTCAGTCGCATTCGCGCTCTTCCCTGACGAGTCAGAAGAACACGCACTGGCCGAGCTTCGCCGCTATCTCTACCTGACGGGCAAGACGCTGCCTTCGCGTGATGATGAGCCGTGGATCATCATCGACGGAGAGACGGTGAGCTGGAACCAGCGTGCCCCCTGCCGCATCGACGTCATCGAGTTCGAACAGTGCGTGGCCAACGAGTCGACGCTTGCAAGAGCCGTTGACCTCTACACCGGAGACCTTCTCGAAGAAATCTATGATGACTGGGTTGTAAGCGAGCGTGAGCGGCTGCGCGCGCTTTGCCTCGACGCGCTCGCGAAACTCGTGCGCTCGCATCGCGAGCAGCGCGAGTACGGGCGCGCTCTCAGTTACGCGGAGCGGCTGCTGTCGCTCGATCCGTGGCGCGAGGATATCGTGCGCACGGTCATGTCACTTCACTACGATGCCGGCGACGCCGCCGGGGCGATGGCCGAATTTACACGCTTCGCGCAGCGGCTCCGTGACGAGTTGAGCGTTGCGCCAATGCCAGAAACATTGGCTGTCCGCGACGCTATCCTTCGGAGCGAACCGCTTCCGGGCGCAGTGGTCCGGCCGCCTCAACACGATGCGAGCGGTGGCGTGAGAGCAACGCCCATGCTGCCGTTCATCGGGCGGGCGCGGGAGATCGCATCCCTGCAAATGCACTGGACGCGAGCCGCGCGCGGGAATGGAAGCTTCGTACTCATTGCCGGAGAGGCCGGCGTCGGCAAGACACGCCTGGCCGCCGAACTTGCGCGCACCGCCGAATCCCAGGGCGGCCGCGTTTTCGTCGGCGCGACGTCAACGCCCGAGTCTATGCCCTACCAGTCAATTGTCGAAGCGCTGCGATCCGCGCTTCCGCTCCTGTCGGCACGTCCGTTCCCGCCGCCGACCGCCGCCGTGCTCGCGCGCGTGCTACCCGAGTTGCAGGCGCAGTTCGGTCGCCTGCCGGAGATCGCGCCGGTTACTTCAGAGGACGAAACAAAGCGCGTTCTCAACGCACTGGCGGACGCGGTGCTCAGGCTGTCGCGTCCGCGCCCCGCGCTGTTGGTACTCGAAGATCTCCACTGGGCCGGTAGCGCGACGCTGGAAGCCTTAGCTACGCTCGCCCGGCGCGTCGACGGTGCACCCTTGCTCGTGTTGGCAACCTATCGCGATGAGGAAGCGGGACCCTCGCATCGCCTGCGCGCGGTCGTGCGCGAATTGAAGGCGGAGCAGCGGCTAGCGACCGTCGCGCTCGAACGGCTCGAGCGAGAAGACGTGGCAGACTTGATCACCAAAGTGAAGGGCCTCGCACACGACGACACGACGATCGTCGATCGGCTGTACGCCCATACCGAGGGGAACGCGCTCTTCTTGAATGAGACGATCGCCGAGGCGATCGAACATACCGGCGGCATGTTGCCTGCCCTCTCAAATGCCAGCAATGGGATTGCAGCCGTCATCGCATCACGCACGGATCGCCTGGGCGATGCGGCGCGCACGGTAGCCGAAGCGGCGGCCGTTTGCGGTCAGGGTTCAAGCCTTGAGGTTCTAGGCGATGTGGTCACGATGTCGGCCGCTGCAGTATCCGAGGCGGTCAACGAGCTGTTGGATCGCAGGATTTTGCGTGAAGCGAGCGCGCGCAGTGGAGTCGACTACGTCTTTTCGCACCAGCTTATCGGTGCATCGATCTACCAGCGGATCGCGCCAAGTGTACGGGCCCGACGGCACGCGCGCATCGCGCACGTCATGCAACGGCTGCACGCAGAGCGTCCCAACGCCGTCGCACGCGAACTCGCGGTGCACTTCGAGCGCGCGGGACTCGCGGATGAGGCAGCGCGCTGGTTCGGAGAAGGGGCGCGCGCATCCGCAGCTGTGTACGCCGCAGAGGACGCAATCGCGCTTGCAAGCAAAGCCCTCGAACTCGAAAGAGACCGTGCGAAACGCATTGAGCTCTTGCAGCTGCGTGAAGAACTACAGGGCCGCGCCGGCGACCGCTCCGGCCAGCGCGCGGACATCGAAGCCCTGGATGCAGAACTCGCCGATAGCGACGACGCGGCGCGATTTGACGTCTTGCGCCGCCGGATGCTTCTCGCGCGGAGCCTCGGTGAGACGCAGGAAGAGCGTGCGCTCATCAAACGGATGACGAGCCTCGCGAACAGCACGCCCGACTTGCACGTGCGCGCAGAGGCATTGCGGCACCGGGCGGCCCACGCCGTCCTTCTCAGCCGTCAGGTTGAGGCGCGCGAGCCTGCCGCCGAAGCCCTCACGCTCTTCGAGAAACTCGGCGACGTGCCGGCTCAGGTCGAGTGTCTCGGGCTGCTGGTAGATGCCTCCACCAACGCCGGCGATCTCGAGGCCGCGCGAGGCTATCTGGACGCGATGCGTCGGCGCGCGTCGTCACAGGCCGATCGCGTGGTGCACGCGCGCGCCCTCACGATCGCTGCTACCGCGGCACTCCTTCGGCAACAGTATCGCGAATCGCAGGAACTAACCCGCGAAGTGCTGACGATCGCCGAGTTGCTCGGCGACCGAGATGCGGAGGCGTTCGCGCGAGCGAGAATCGCGGCGACCGCCGCGTGGCTTGGTGATTTCGACTTGGCTCTCACTGAGTTCGACCGGTCGCTCGCGCTGTTCGGCGCGCTCGGAAATAAGCGCGGCCTCGCGACGACTCTGACCAACAAGGTGTTGCTGGCGATGCGCCTGGGGCTCTTTGACGAAGCAGAGCGTCTGATCGACCAATCAAATGCACTTCTGGACATCGTCCAAGAGCAACGCATGGCGGTGGCGAATGCCGTCAATCTCAGTTTCGTCCGGCTGCACCGAGGCGACGCAGACGGTGCCAAACGCAGCGCTGCCGAGGCGCTCATAACGGCCCGAACGATCGGATTTCCCGTCTTCGAGGCGGCCGCACTTGCCAATCTGGGCAACGCCGAACGTGCGCTCGGCAACCTCGACGCGGCGATTGCTCACATGCAGTCCGGTCTGGCCATCAGACGTGGTCTACAGGCGCCCTCAGACTTCGCCGACGACCTTTCAGACTTGACTTTCGCGTTCGCGGAAGCGGGACGGACGAGCGAAGCCCTCGCATGCGCGGAAGAACTTGCCGAAATTTCTAAGGACTCACCATCGGGGCCGCTGTGGCCACACTATATCGCGTGGGCGGCTTCAGAAGGGTTTCGAGTATCGGGCCGCCGAGACCAAGCGCGAGCCTTCGCCAAACGCGCTCACGAGGAGCTCACTCGATTCGCTGAATCTATTCGTGATCCAGCGCTCCGTAACGCCTTTCAGGCTATCGATGTTAGCCAAAAGATCGCGGCAGTAGGTCAGCACGAAAATGGGCGAAGAGTCCGAGTCAGGAGCGCCAGGAAGCTGCGCTAATAGGTCGCGTTTTCGCTTGCATCCGTACCGGCCGCCCCGACCCTACAGGCGTACGAGCTCGACGCGGCGGTTGAGCGCTTTGCCGGCTTCGGTCGCGTTTGAGCCAACGGGTCGCGACAGCCCGTAACCCACGGCCTTCAACCGGGCGCGCGCTATTCTGTAATGCGCGACCAAATCGTTGACGACCGACTGTGCGCGCCGCCTGCTCAGGCTGAGGTTGTACACCGCGCCGCCGTCGGAATCGGTGTGCCCTTCGACGCGCATGCGCCATCCCGGGTGCGAGCGCAGGACGAGCCCTATCTCGCGAATCATCGGCTCGGATTGCGGTTGAATACGTGCGCTAGCAACGTCGAAATGGATGCCGTAAATCCGCGCGCGGCCTCCCTTTTCAAGCTCTTTGGCCAATGCTTCGTTGATATCGAGCTCGATCGAGGCTTGCGCGCTTTGGCCGCCCGCACCGGTTGCGGTTAACGTGTACAAGTGCCTTGTCGCCGTCGCGTTTGCCGGAACATGAACGACGACATTGACACGGTTTTCGGACGCGCCCAAGGTGAAGTCGCGGCGATCCACGCTAGCGCGCCAGCCGGGCGCGCGCTCGCCTGCAAGCGACAGGGTGATACGCTGCGGCGCCGTCGCTCCTTCTTGATCGACGGTGAAGGCAAAATGAAGATCGCGTTCGCGCCCAAATGCTACGGCGCGATGCACCGACGAGAGCACAATCAACTGCGACGCGACATGCGCGTTGCAGGGGAGATCTGCGCTTGGCGATAGGCTATACGCGAGACGGCTGAGCGCGACCGCCTGGGGAATCTGACTTCTGAGATCATCCTCATCGAATCCGTCGTAAACGATGACGCCCTTCCCGTATCGCGCGTACGCCCGAATCCAGCCGCTGGCGCCCGCAGCATTCTTCGCAAACATGAGTCCACACCAGTGGTTGTCATCGGTTCGCATGATGTCGGCGTCGCCGATCTGCTGACTCGTGTTTTTCAGATAGGCCACAGTGTCGACATAATGCTGTCTGTCCGAAGCATCGCCGGCTGCCAGAGGCGACGAATCGGCGATGGAAAGAACGCTGCCGCGCGCGCCTGCTGCTCCCGTCGCGGTAGTGGTAAACGGATACGGGATGAATCCGTATTCCGACTTCGTGCAGACGTCGGCATCCCGAACGATCAGCACGTGACCGCTTCGCACGAAGTCAAGCAGCGCTTGCTGCTGCCAGGGCGCCGTGTCCTTGGTCGGCGTGCAGCTCATTGCGAGCACGGCGACGCTTGCACGGCGCAGCTCGTCGCCGCTTAGCAGCGGCAAAAGAAACGTTTCGTAGCGGTAGCCCGGCACAATGCTCGGAGCGCCGAACTTCGACGCAGCCTCGGGGTAGCGCGCGATGGTTGCGACTATCGGGCCCCGACCGGCCGGCGGAACGTCGCACGTCGCAGCGCGCGCGATGCGCCGAGCCAGAATCGGCTCGGTGGATGCGACGCCGATAAGCAACGATCCACCGGCAACAACACTCAGCGAGCCCCCGCCATCCAATGTGGCGGATCCGCCCTCGATCGGCCCGCGCCATACATCTCGTGTCAGCGTGCACGTCGCCGCGATAAGCGAACCGTCTCGCTCGAGCGTCGCCATCTGATACGCAGAGAGAGGCGGAACGGAGGTGGGTATCACGCCCTTCACGCCGCCGAAAACGGCGTCGGCGCCTTCAACGCTGTCGGCTAAAGCCCAGCGTCCCGAAAACTTCTGCGCCGACAGAGCGACGTCGCCGCTTGCCGCGATCGATTCGATTCGCACGTTCTCTCCGCCCGGGCGATCGATTCGCACGCGCAGCCAGCGCGCCAGGATCGGACTTTGCAACGAACCCTTCGCAGTTCCCGCGCTTTCGCTCAATGCGATCGTGCCGGCGTCGGTAAAGGCGCGATCGTTCGCGGTTGCGGTCGCAACGTGGACTTGCGCGGCGCCACGGGAAGGAAGATCTGCGACCACCGCGACCTGCGCGATGTGCGCGAGGGCGGGAAGTTCGAAAACCAACTCGGGCGTTCCCGAAAACTTTTCGTCGATCACCCACGCGCCGCCGTTTGGGAGCGATTCCGCCGGATAGGTTGACGCACCGACGGTCCACCGCCGGACGAACGTGCCGCGTGCCAAACTCAACAGATTGGGGTTCTGCGTGGCCGCGGCCGAGGGCGTCGCGCTTGGAGCCGAAGATGCGGACGGTGACTCAGTAGATGCTGGAGTGGGTTCAGTCGCACCTGAAGGCAATGCTTCGGACGGACTCACACTAGGCGGCGCCTGCGAGACAACCTCAGCAGGCGTGGCGGGCGCTGTTTGCGACGCGATATGCGACGCGCCTCCCCCGCACCCCGCTGCGATAAGCACCGCAGCGGCGACGATCAGCAATCTCACGACACAAGTATATAAGTTCGGCATGCGGCGCCCGTACGAGCAGCGCGCCTCACGTTCGCACGCGTCGCGCACGGGGTCATTTTAGAATGGGCGCATGAAGAAATTGTTCTTGATCGCGGCGGCCTCGGTCGCCCTCGCCGTCACCGGCCTGGTTCAGCCGGCACTAGCAGTTCAACATGACGGACAGCTTCCGTTGTACCCTCGCGGTCACGTCGCTCCGGGTATGGAAAGCATCCCGGCCAACGCACTTGCGCAAGGCGTTCCGTATCAGCAGACGACCACGGACTCGGTGCATCTCGTTGATCTTTGGTACCAGTCCAATGCGCCCAAATCGTGCAAGCGAATCACCGCCGCGGGCACGCCGGCCGTGCAATACAAATGCCCAGGCGGATCGATCGTAATCCAGGTGCACGGCGGCACGCTGATCTCATTCGTCCCGGCGCTTCCACACGTCTGATTTCCATGCTTGACGGTAGGATGCTCAGGCGCTTGGCTTCGATTTTGATCATCGTTAGTTTGTGTGCGTGTTCTCGCAGTGCATCTGTAAGTCAGAATTCTGCGAGCAGTGAAAACTCGACCAATCCTGTAATTGAAGCGGCGTTTTCGCCTGAAGCGGAGCGCGGCGGCGTGGTCGCAACGCCGCTCGATCCGCGAACGCTTTCGCCAACGGAGCTGCAGTTCGGACGTTCTCCGAAGCCCGATCCGAATGTGACCTATCAGCCTGACGTCCTGATCATGGAACACGGCGATACGGCGCTGCGCTCGATGGAATCCAACGGACTTATTTGGCACTTCGACGCAAATGCTCCGCAAGTCGACCAAATCGAAGAAGGAAAGCTGCTCTTCGCGACCGAGCGCTGCGTCGGGCGCGTGCTGCACGTTGCGCGCACGGGCGACGACGTTGCCGTGGTGCTCGGGCCCGTTCAGATTACCGACATAATCCAAAAGGCGCATCTCGTCTACGACCAGCCAATCGATCTCAACTCGATCATCGTCGCGCCCGAGCCCGATCTTCCGGTGATGTTCAAAAAAGACGTTCCCGGCGCCGCGTCGCCGAGCGAATCACCCAGCGCGCCCCCTACTGTCTCTCCTAGCGTAGCTCCGACTGCAACCACGACAGGCGAAATCACCCGTCATTTCCGCCTTGTCTCCGTAACCTACAGCATGGTGATGAAATCGGGCGCGTGGAAACCCTATCGCGTCGTTTCATACGACAAGCTCGGTCGCCCCCATCAACGGTTCCTACGCCCCATGAGCGAGCGCGTTGCTCAAGCGCAGCCGCCGGCGCTCCCCGGAGGGGTCACTACCGGCACTGGCGCGCCCCCGGCTTCGATCGGAGTGCCATCGAACCTCACCGTCAGTGGCAATGTCCCCGCGGTCCCGTGCTTCGGCACATGCGGCGGGTGGGGAGTTGAACTTACCTACGACCGCGACGGTTTGAAGGTAGTAGCGAGCCTAGCGCTCTCTCTTACCAATCCAAGATTGCGCGTTAACCTGCCGATCCTCAACGGACTTCACAGGTTTGCGATCGAGCTTCAAGGTGCCGGTGGATTTGAAGCGCACATGCAGCTGGGAGCCGACAAGTCGTTCAATGGCAACGTCCACCTCACCGGGAACCTGCCATTCGATCTATCGATTCCGCTCGTCGGTCCGGGTCTCATCGGCATCCACCTTATTCAGAGCCTAAACCTCTCAACGGGGTTCAGCGCGCGAACCTCATATCTGGAAGCCTCGCTCAAACTCCAGGTTTGCTGCAGACTTGGTGTCGCATACGACGGCAGTTGGAGCCCGCTGGGGCCGAAACTCGTTGGCACAACGAACGCCAATGTTAGCGGCGTTTCGGTAGGAATTAATTCGGTGGTTTTCGGCCTGCGCCAAGAGGTACTTCTCGGTCTCGGCTTCGACGGACTGGCAACCGGACCATATGTCGCGCTCGATACCGGGATTAGCGCACTCAAACAGTCATCGGCCGTTCGAGTCCTACCGTTGCCCGATATGCGTGCCAACAACGCTCTGGATTGCCGGCAGGCGACGTTGAACATGAAATTGGATGCGGGTGTGGGCTGGACGCTGCCGGGGGTGATCGTTTCGATTTTCAACGGGTTTTTGAAAGTGGTGGGCGCCGCCCCTATCCCTTCTTCCGGCTCGTTCGTAAGTTTGAAGCCGCCTTTGCCTTTGATCGATTACAAAGGCTCGCTTCCAAAGGGCTGCGCCGGCTAATCCGCGCCAATGCGCCACTCGCACGCCCTTCGCACGGCCCACTGATATCGTCAACTCATGAAGATGAGTAACGCATTGAGGCTCTGCGCATTCCTCCTCGCAGGCATGGCCGCGGGCTGTTCCGGTTCGTCGAGCACCGCCAGCAAGGCATCGTCGCCTCCAGCGGAATCGTCCGCTACTACCGTTATGGCCGCGTCGCCGGAGGCGGCCGCTTCCGCGAGCAGTGAGAGCAACTTGATGTATCCCGACTGGGCCGCGGCGGTCGTCCCCGATTACCCGAATATCATCGATCAAGCCTTGGTTAGGGATAATTTCTACCAGATCACGTCGGCCGACGACCCGGCGGCAGTGCTCGCGTGGTATAGATCGCACGTGTCGGGTGCTTGGGCAACCCCTGCCAGTCCGGATAACTGGGTATTGCCAAGTGCTAATGGCGTGCGCATTGAAATTGACAAGGTCGGTTACGGAAATCAGCCGGCCGGCACGAGACCGAAGACGATGATCTGTCTGAACCGAATAGTGAACGGACAGGCGCAGCCATGTTAGCGATCGCCACACAGGAGTCCATGAAAATGAACAAGCGAATTCCGTTCCGGCTCTCGTTTGCAGCCGCATCCGCGCTCGTTAGCGCTTATTTTTTCTTGCCCGTTCTCACCGTCGCCGAACCTTCAGCCTGTTCGATTCTGTCGCCGGCGCAGGTGAGCTCGATTCTTGGCACTCGGGTCGACTCCGGCATCGCGATCACGCGATCCAATCCGGCGGCGCCCGGCGCGATTGGACATGCGTGCGCGTACGTCGGAGGGACGCGCTCTGCGGTACTCGGGCTCTATCGAGGCTCAAAAGCGCAGCTCCTTCACATCAAGGAGATCAACGAGCGCACCGGCTCCGTGACCGCGATGCGTTCAGCCATGCTCGTTTCCGCTGTGGTCACCAGCGGTGCGCACACCCCGGACCGGGCGACCGCCAAAAAACTCCTGGACGCGGCACTTTCGAAACTTTAGGGTGTTGCCGTCGGCGATGCTGAACCGGGCCCGGACGATCCAGCGCTGCCGGCATTCTGAACCTGTTTGGCGGCCCGCTGCAGCTCCGGCGAAGGGCTCATTGGCGCGCACGACGGCGGCGCCGTCGCCTGATCGGAATTCAGCAGTCCCGCCGCAGTCTTGCCGACGCAGTTCGGATCCGGAAGCTGCTTGAGATCTCCCGAGGCCGCTCCGCTTCCGGAACCGCCCGCGCCGGCGTCGCCTGCGGATGAGTTGTTTGAGGACGTCGGCTGTTGCGCGCCCTGCCCGTTTCCGGCGCCCGATGAGCCATCGCCGCCGGCCCCGGCTCTCCCAAAAACGCCCCCGAAAACGCCTTCGATTGCTTGCGGCGTAATAGCCGCGCACGAACCCGGGCCGCGTACCCAAAAGAAAATACCCGCGGCAACCACTATCTCGAGAATCGCGATCATTGCGACGATCCAACGGCCAAAGTGGCGACGCCTCGGGGATGAAAGGTTATCTTGTTGCTGCATGTTTCGCTGCCTCCACGAGCAGCATAGCCGCCCGCCGTACCGTCGGCATGCACGCCCGACGCACGATGCTTCGATACACTAGACGCGTGGCTTCCCTTTTTTGAAGGCTACAAGGAGTACGTCCATGCTGTATCGCGCTTTTCTCGCCATCCTCGCGCTCGCGCTTATGAGCGCTTGCGCTCATAACGAGAACGCCGCCTCGACTACCGCACAGCCCGAGTCAACCGTTGCGCCGGCGAGCGCAAGCCCGGAGGCTTCGGAATCGCCGAGCTCCTCGTCCGAAGCCAGCCCCGAAGCGAGCTCCGAGGCCGCTGCGAGCGGTCAAGCAGCGAGCGCGCAATGCGACATCTTGGCAAACGCGCAGGTCGAAGAGGTCACCCACCTGACGACCAAGAGCGTGAAGGTGACGTCGAGTCCCGACACGTGTGAATTCGAATTCAAAGAGTCGCCCTTGACGCACGTCACGATCGAGTACGCGCCCAGCGGTGGTCCGGACGAACTCAAGTCGACGCGGCAGGGTGCGGGCGGCGCACAAGCGATCATTGGCGGCATCGCAAACGCTGCGAGCAACGGCAACAGCAATAACGCACAAGCGATCAAGAGTTTAGCCGTTGCAACTCCTCCGCCCGACATGCCGAAGGTCGGCGACGACCAGTACGCATTTGCCGCCGGGCCTGCCACGTTCTTTATCGCGACAAAAGGCGACGCCTACACGCAAGTGTCGATCGGCTTTCCCCCCGACGGCATGTCACGGTGGCAAGTTTTGCCCGAGCTGGCGCGCCGAACGCTTGCCACCCATTGAACGCTTTCGTCCATGCATTACGAATGCCGACTAGAGCCGACGGCCAGATAAAACCTACTGGGGAATAAGCGCTAGGCGGATTTTGCCGTGATATGGAAGGATATCGATGAGTCCGTTCGGACAGCGGTATTGGACCGCCCTTGAGGAGGAACGTCGCTTACACGATGCCGGAAGGTTCGAGCGATACCAAAGATCGACCATGTGCTGCGCATCGTTGGTATCGACGAAAAGTGGCGATTGATTCCCCCGCGTTTTCTGCATAAGCGCTTGATATTTCCGTTCGACCGGGGTCTGGTACGTGTGCGGATAGAGCGGGAGGCCGCCGTGGCTCTGCACCTGCGCAGCGCTCGCGGACCCAATGGCGATGAATGCGGCGAACGCCGCAGCCGCGATTGAATAGTTTTTCATGTGTCCAGTTTGCCACACGTGCGTGCGGTCCGCGTACCGCACCGCCGTTGGCAACCTCGGAATCGCCGAGTGCGGCGCCTGACACCTCAAGTAAGGCCATACGTATAGAGTTATGCTTCTTTCGAGGTGTCGCGCTCGTTGAGGTGCACCGTAATGAAATCGGCGACCTCCCGCGGCCCGGTCACATAAAATTTGCGGCCGCTAGCGACGTCGTGAATCGAGCCACGCCAAGCATCGTGCTGCTGCGCGTTGCGCTCCAACCACATCCGCACGAGAAAAACTCGCTCATCGCGACGAGAGGCCACGCTCTAGAGTGTAGCGGCGCTCCGTGCGCGCCGCGTGCGCCGAAAGCCCCACCGGCACGCGGGCGGCACGGCGTTCGGATATGATGGCGACCAGAACGAAAGCGTTCGACCTCCCAGCCGATAAGGAGCGAGCATGAAACAACCTGTGATCCTTGCGCTCGGCCTCATGGTTGCCATCGTGGGCTGTAGCGGCAAGAGCAACACCTCCGCGCAGCAGCCCGCGGAAACCGCAGCTCCGGCGAACCTCGCTACTACCGCGAGCTCCGCCGCGACGAGTCCCGCTGCCCCAAACGCCAACCCGGTGACGACTCTACCGGTCTATCCGGGCGCGACAAAGTTGGCAACGCAGTTCACCAAACCGATGACGTTCTGCAATCACAAGTTCACGATGACCGTATATCATGTCAGCGACACGCCCGAGAAGGTGTCGAGCTGGTACTTGAGCCGGATGCCGGGAGCCACGACGGCAAAGATCGCAAGCCCCGACGTAGCGACGAGCGGCCAGGGGATGACCGGCTACTTCATCGTCGATTCCGGCGGCGGATCCGCGGCGGTTGTAGAACAGATGCATTTCGGCTCACTCCAAAAACAAGCGCAGAGGTTTGGAATGGCGGAAAAAACGACAGTCGCCCTGAACAGCTACGATCCACCGCTCTCGGCGGAGGAAGTTCAACTCTTTAAGGCGGGCAGCGGAGCAGATGCCGCCGCCAAAGCGCAAGCCGAGGCCCGGCTTCAAAAGTGCGGTTCAAGCAGCTTTTCGCCGGGCGGTTAGGTCGTTTTGAAGTCATCTGAAGTGACAGATATAGCAGGCGTCAGCGCCCGGTGAAACCTCCCAGACCACGTCGAGATTCGCCGGCAAGACAATATGGTCGCCCTTGGAAAATCCACTCCAATCCTCCCCGCCGATTTTCACGCGCCCTCTGCCGGAGAGCATCGTAATGTGCTCGACGCAATCGGTCGGCATCGTGTACGTTCCCGGCTTCACCGTCCCGACCGTCGCTTCGCCCTCGTCCGAGTCGAAGCCGATGCTTTGAATGGCGCCGTCGTAGTACACATTATGTTCCAAGCTCTCTCCTTTTGGCTTATGCGATTTGGTTTGCAGTTTGGCTTCAGCCCGCGGCAAGCAATTGTCGCAGCCGATTACCGCGACGTCAAGCTCTTCAGCTTAGCTTCGCCCTCGGCAGCGAGCGTCTTGAGATATTGATATGTCGAGAGCTCGGCCGAGGTCGGTTTCGCGTAGGCAACCTCGAGTGAGTTGATCAAAGTGCCGAGTTGTTCGCGAATTTTGTCCGGAAAGACGACATCGTACTCGCTCGAGCTTCCATGCAGCAACACGAGGTTCGCAATCTCCGCATCGACTTGTGCGCGTTTGTCGGGCGATAGGTGCGCACTCGCGGCCATGGCGGCGGCGATCGCTCGGTCGAGCTCGTCGATCGTTGCGAGAATCTGCTGCTCGAGCGCGAGACGCGCGTCAAGCTCGCCCGGCGCCGGATGGATGCGCGGATCGAGCGCGATCTGCAGCGGCGCTTGCAGTCTCTGCGACCCGTACTGCAGCACAACGGTGTACGAACCCGGCAAGGTCGTCGGGCCGTCCCCGGTGTCGGGCCAATCATTGGTGACGTCATTGTTGTAAGCCGGCGGGTCGAACGCAGGCGCGTATTTCAGATCCCACTGGAATGTGTTCATGCCCGCTTTCACCGCGGTGGCTTCTGCTTCACTTCGCGCGCGCAGATACGCCGCATCCTTGAGATTCTGCTCGTCCTCGGTCAGCTTGACGTTTTTCTTGGGAGCGAGGTGCAGTTTGAAACTCCGGATCATCGTGCCCTTCGCGTCAACGAACGACAGCGTGGCGGGCGTGCGGCCCTTGTAGCTCGGCGGTAAGTTGAAGAACACGCGCGCACCGTAGCGCGGATTCTCTCCCGTGTTCGGAATTGGGAACGGGGTCGTGCCGTACGACTGCGTTATCCATGCGGTCTCTGGAGCGAATACCGTCGCATCGGCGACGCTGTAGCTCGCTTTCGCAAGCTGTTCGAGCAACGCAAGGTTGTCGAGGATCCAGAACGCGCGGCCGTGTGTTGCGGCAACGAGCTCTCCCTCGCGCGTGTCAACGGCAAGGTCGCGCACCTGTACGCCTGGCAGATCGAGCGTCAGTGGCTGCCACTGCGCGCCGCCGTCGAGGCTCACGTATGCCGTGCTGCGCGTGCCCGCGAAAAGCAAACCTGGCTCACGCGGATCCTGGCGTACGGCAAACACATATTGGTCCGACGGCAGTCCGTTCGTGATCTGCGCCCAGTGAGCGCCATAATCGCTGGTCTTGTACGCGTAGGGATGGTAGTCGTCCCACATGTAGCGCGACGCGCTAAGATACGCGGTGCCCTTGTCGGTATGCGAGGGTTCGATCGAGCTAATCTGCGCCCACTGTGGGAGTTGCGGCGGGGTCACTGCGGTCCAATTTGCGCCATGATCTTTCGTCACGTGCACCAGCCCGTCGGCGGAACCGGCCCACAGGACGTCGCGGTCGAGCGGCGAGACCGCGAGCGAAGCGACATCGGGAAACGCCTCGGCGCCCGTCTGATCGTTGAAGATCGGACCGCCGCTTGAGCCTTGTGTGTTCGGATCGTTGCGCGTTAAGTCCGGGCTGATGATTTTCCAGGTCTGTCCGCGATCGGTGCTCGAGAAGACAACCTGCGCCGCTACGAGGAGCTCGTGCGCGTTGGCCGGTGAGAACATGACCGGGTGCGTCCATCCGAAGCGATACTTCGTTTCGGCCGACGAATTGCCGGGCATATAGCGCGGCCAAGGCGAGACGTTCTTCTCATGCCCGGTGCGCCGGTTGAACTGCACGAACGAACTGTAGTAGCCGGAGCCGTAGGTTACGAGGGGATCGTCGGGATCGGGCGCGATGAACGTGCTCTCCCCGAGCGCTACGGGATATAAGTCGCCCGGCGGGATCGCTCCGCCGACCTCCGCACTCACATACTCCCAGGCTCCCTCATCTTGCGAAGCGCCGAAGAGGTGGAACGGAAACTGATCGTCGAGCGCAACCTTATAGATCTGCCCCGTCGGCTGATTCCACTCGGTGCTCCACGTCTTGCCGGCGTTGACCGATACTGTTGCTCCGCCATCGTTGCCCTCCAGCAAGATGTTCGGATGGTTCGGATTGATCCATACGATGTGGTGATCGCCGTGCGGAAAGCCGTTGAGCTGTTTCCAAACCTTGCCCCCGTCGCGCGTGACATAGAGCGAGTCGACGTTGGGTGCATACGCGCGATTGGCGTTCGTCGGATCGGCGAAGATCGCGGTGTAATAGAAGGCGCGCTGGCGTAGCTTCCACTGGTTGTTGGTGAGCTTCCACGTCTTGCCGGCGTCGTCGGAGCGGAAAACGCCGCCGTTTTTGGCCTGCACGATCGAGTAGACGATACGCGGATCCGATTGCGCCACCGACACCCCGATTTTGCCGAGCGTTCCCGTGGCGTAGCCGGGGTTCGAAGAGACTTTCATCCAATGAGCGCCGCCGTCGGTGGTCTTATAGAGACCACTGCCCGGACCACCGCTGGTGAGCTTCCACGGCACGCGCTGCGCCTGCCACATGGCCGCAAAGAGTGTACCGGGATCGCGTTTGTCCATCGAAAGATCGACGCCGCCGGTCCGCTCGTCGACGAAGAGAATCTTGCTCCAGGTCTTGCCACCGTCGGTGGTCTTAAAGATGCCGCGCTCGGCGTTCGGCTTGAACACATGCCCCATCGAGGCGGCGTACACGACGTTGGCGTTGCGCGGGTCGATAAGGAGTTTCGCGATCATGTGCGTGGCGCGCAGTCCTGCGTACGACCACGTCTTTCCGGCATTGGTCGATTTGTAGACGCCGTCGCCAGTATCGAAATCGCCGCGGATGTCCGACTCACCGGTGCCGGCGTAGATGACGTTGCTGTTCGAGTCGGCCACCGCGAGCGCGCCGATCGGGTCGGCGACGCCGCGGATCTTCCCGTCGGTGATGTTCGTCCAGTTCTGGCCGTAGTCGGTGCTCTTCCAGACGCCGCCTTCGACGCCGCCCATGTAGAAGAGATCGGGGTTAGCGGGAACCCCGGCGACCGCGACCACGCGCCCGCCGATGTATGGGCCGATGCTTCGCCAGTGCAATTTGCTCATCAGTCGCTGTGCCGGTGACGATGGCGGCGCCGCAACCGCTCCGACCGGCGCAACGAACGAGATCACCAGAGCAGCGACAAAGAATCTCTTCATGGGCGCCTATCCTGCAAAGAAGCATCGAAAATCCTCTGCGTCAGAAGGCGCCGAACCACACGACAACGTTTTCATGCTCGCGAACCGGTTACTGCCTGAGCTCTACGACCGAATCAGTCACCAGTGGAACGGACCTGCGGGATGTGGCTTCACCCAGACGATCAGGTCCCAGATAGTTGGAAACTCGAAGATGGTCGCGATGGAGTTCGCGCTCGGCACTTTGCCGAGTTTGACGACGGTTTGCGGTGATGGACTAGACAAGCTACCACCGGCATTGACGAAATCGCGATTCCAGATCCATTGATCATAAGTCGTTTTGCCGCTCGCCGGATCTTTGACGACGTAGTGGACGTGTCCATTGAGCTCATACCAGCGACCAGGATTGATGCCCCAGAGCTGAGGGCGTGGTTCTTGGTTAGGACGGGGCACAGAAAAATCGCCCCCAAGCAGATTTCCGTCCTTGTCGTACCACAGCTGGCTTGGATGCGTCGGATCCGACGTCCACTGCCGATCGGCGTAGCTGATCGCCCCCGTGTCGTCGATTCCCGTGTATCTAATGTAGCCGGCCTTTTCGGCGTCGCTCACGTGCGGAAAGCGCGCCGTAAGATCGCGTTGAACCGACTGAAGAAACTGGGACTCACTCGGCGTGAGCGCCCCCGTGTAGGTCTGGTCCTCGTCCGCGCGTGCAGCGGTCGCAAGGGCACAAAAAATCGCCAAAAGAGCGGCGGTCGCACGTACGTTCATCGAATATCCTCCCTGCGCTGGAAACGCGTTATGGGTTAAGACGCGGCCCGGATTGGACCTGTGACATGGGAACGCCGGCGCGCAGCGCGTCGATGGCGTTGCGGATATCTGCGAGCTCGGGATGGTCAGCCGCAAGCGTCCTTTCCTTAATGAGCAGCGCCCGCTCGAAGAGGGCGACTGCGTCGGCCTTGCTGCCTTGATCCTTGCGTAGCGACGCGAGTCCGACGAGAGTCTGCGCCACCTCCGGATGATCGGGCCCGAGGGCGCGTTCCTGAATCGCCAGCGCGCGCTCGTAGAGATGCCGGGCCTCGTCGTAATGGCACTGCTTCACCTCGAGGTAAGCGAGCCCGTCAAGGCTCTCAGCCACGTCCTGGTGGTCGGGCCCGTATGCACGTTGGCGAATCGCAAGGGCGCGCTCAAAAAGCGGCCGAGCCGCTCCATAGCGGCCCTGCATTCTCTCGAGTTCTGCAAGGTTGTTCAGACTGAGTGCAACGTGCGGATGATCGAGGCCTAATTCGCCTTCGCGGACTACCAACGCACGTTGGAGCAGCGGCTCCGCCTCCGCGTATCGGCCCTGCTTGACGTAGGTCTCCCCAAGGTTGTTGATGGCGTTCGCCAGGCGCGGGTCCTCCGGGCCGAACACGCGCTCCGCAATCGCGCACGAGCGTTGATACAGCGGTTCAGCCTCGGCATAGCGGCCCACCGTGAAGAAAACGTTCGCAAGGTTGGTGAGGCTTGTTGACACGGATTCATCGTCGAGTGTCCGTTCCGCAATCGCCAGCGCGCGCTCGTGCAGCGCCTGGGCTTCCGCGTACCGGCCCTGGAAAAATCTGAGGAGCGCCACATTGCGCAGGCTGCTTGTCACCTCCGGTCCGTCGGGTTCGAATGCGCCTTGCGCAATGGCGAGCGCGTGCTCCAAGAGCGGCTCCGCATCGGTGTACCGGCCTCGCTGGAGCAAGTATCTCCCGGTCTCGTTCAAGATCCGGTGGCCGGCTTCGGAGTGTATCTCGTATGAGTCAATCCAGCCGGCAATCGACACGATGTGCGAAACGAGACGATCATGCTGATTCCAGTTCGCAAACCCAATCTCGGGGAGCGCCGCGACGAGAGCGGCAACTGCTCGCTCAACATACGCCCGCCGCTCTGATTCGGTAACCGCCGTCCGCACGATTTCCTGCACGAGACGGTGCATGCTAAATCCACGCAGCGCGGCATCGGATCGGATGAGCGAGTAACGCGCCAGTGGACGCAACACTTCGGCCATTGCCAATTCGTCGGGATCGGCAAGCACCTCGGCGATGGCTCCGCCCAGCACCTGCGCTCCATTGAGGAAGACCTCGAATGGGATCGCATCGGGGGCGAGCAGCGCGCTGATTCGAAGCACGTCTGCCGCCGCGGGCGATGCGCGTTCCACCGCCTCAAAGTTGGCCGCCCAGGTGACCGCGACCGTGTCGTGCGCAACCAGCCCTCCGGCCTTCTCTAAGAGCGTTACGCGCCGTTTGCGAAAGGCGCGCATGTACGCGGCGAAAGCGGCGTTGGTCTCCGCAATATAGGCGGCGGCCTGCTCTAGCGCGAGGGGAAGATGCCCGAGCTCCGTTGCGAGTTCGGCGGCGGCGGCACGATCGTTGGAATCGGCATTCTCGCGCCCCGTTCGCGCGAGCAGAAAGCGCAGGGCCTCGTCGGCGTCGAGGTCTTGAAGTTCGAGCGCGCGCGGGATGCCCAGCTCTCCGAAGACTGTTTCGCGCGACGTGATCAGCACGTCGCCTTTGCCGTGCTCTGGCACGAAGCGTCGAAGATCGCCGCGTTCCTCGACGTTGTCCAGAATCAGTAGCCAGCCGCCCCTGCGTTTCAACCACTCCAGCACGGCCGTGACGGCCACTTCTTGATCGTTCGATTCGGCGGCGGGCAAGCGCAGAGTTTTGGCGATCTCGACGAAGCCGCTAGCGAGTCCGCCGATCGTCTCGGCGTTGACCCAAAAGACGCCGTTGGGATACTCGCGGCGCCGGCGCACAGCGTACTCGATGGCGGTCTGCGTCTTGCCGACGCCGCCCAGACCGCTCAACACCGCGCGATGCCGTTCCCGCAGTTGCTCACCAACGCTCGCGAGCAGATCGTCACGGCCAGTGAAGTAGGGTGTATGCATCGCTTCGGGAACCAGCCACGGCTGCAACGCCTTCTGCGAACGCAACTCGGGAAAGTCACGCGGCAGCTCCGGCGCGACGAGTTGGTAGACGCGTTCGATGCCCTCGATATCTTTAAGCACGTGCTCGCCCAAGTCGGCTAGCGTCGCCCGTGGCGGCGGGTTCTTGCGGACCAACTCGGCGGTCATGCTCGAGAGCAGGACCTGGCCGCCGTGTCCCAGCGCCAACAGGCGAGCGACGTAGTTGAGCGTCGGACCGAAGTAGTCGCCGCCGCGTTCGTCGGCGGTGCCGGTGTTGATCGCCATGCGCACGCGCAGGCCGTCTACCGCCGAGAAGTCCGCGACACCCAACGCGCGCTGCGCACCGAGCGCAGCAGCGGTTGCAGACTCGGCCGTGGTGAAGGCCGCACAGAATGCGTCGCCGATCGTCTTGAAGATGCGCCCCCCATTTTTGGCAATGGCGTCGCGCATCAGGCGGTCGTGCACGCGCAGAGCGTCCTGCATCGCCGCGCGGTCGCGGGCCCAGCGTTGCGTGCTGCCCTCGATGTCGCTGAACAGGAACGTCACCGTGCCGCTTGGCGGCGGAACGGCGGTGACGCCGTCGCTTCGCGTCATTGACTAAAGGTCAGGCGCGCCGGGGCGGTTTCCCTCCGTGTACGCTACGAGGGGTTGCACGCGGCGGCTCCATTGGCGCCGACGATACAAGCCGCAATAAACAGCACGAATATCGCGACACCGAACCTCCAGTTGGTGCGGCCCGAGCCAAGCTGCCAGATGCCGATGACTATCGCGAGCAACCCGCAGAGCACGAGGAGGGCGAACGCCACGTAGATCCGGCTGAGGAACTGACCCCTCGTCGCAAGATCGCAAAGGATCGCCCCCGGAACGGTGCTCTGCCGCGCGATGTAGATCCAGATCGCGACCATAAGGACGACCACGAACGCCCCAGCCACGATGGCAACCCAGCTTTGGAACTTCATGAACGCCCTTTCTAATTGGAAAAGCCAAAGAGGTTATCAGCGGCGCAGTTGCGCTTTAAGTAATTATGACCTCTCGCGTCGTTATCGTCGGCGGCGGCTTTGGCGGGCTCTATGCCGCGCGAGCCCTGGCCCGCGCGGCGGTGAGCGTCACGCTGATCGATAAGCGCAACTACCACCTCTTTCGCCCGATGTTGTATCAAGTCGCTACCGGTCTGCTCTCCGCGGAAGAGATTGCCGCGCCGCTGCGTTCGATCTTCCGCCGCCAGCGCAATGTTGACGTGCTCTTGGCTGAAGTCACCGGAATCGATCCGCTAAAGCGGCTGATTCACCTGACGCAGTTTGACGTACCGTACGATTTCCTCGTCCTGGCGACAGGCATTCAATACAACTACTTCGGACACGATGATTGGCGGCAGATCGCACCGGGTCTTGAGTCGCTGGAAGACGCCGATCATATCCGCGCCAAGATCTTAGACGCGTTTGAGCATGCCGAGGAAGTCGCCGCCCTGGGCGAGGCGACGCCGCAAGCGATCCAGCAACTGCTCACCTTCGTGCTCGTCGGCGCCGGCACGGTGGGCGTCGAGATGGCCGGCACACTGGCAGAGATGTCGCGCATCGCTCTTGCGCACGACTTTCGCTACATCGACCCGCGCCTGGCACAAATACTGCTCTACGAGGCGGCGCCGCGCGTTCTGCCTGGCTATCCGGAAATGCTATCGGCCAAGGCGCAGCGCCATCTTGACAGCTTGGGCGTCAAGATCCACGTCAACACGCGCGTCACAGCCGTTGACGCACAAGGGATCGTGGCTGACGGCCAGCGCGTTTTCGCGGGCACCGTGCTCTGGGGCGCCGGGGTGCTCGCGTCGCCGGCGGATGCTTGGCTCGGTGCCGCTGCAGACAAGTCGGGGAAGATCATCGTCAACTCCGACTTGTCGGTGCCCGGTCATCCCGAAATTTTTGCTATCGGTGACACCGCTCACGTGGTCGCCGAGACGCGTAATTTACTCGGCAAGAAGCTGCCGCAGCCGATGACGATGCCCGGGGTCGCGCAGCCGGCGATTCAAGAAGGCCAGTACGTCGCTCGCCTCATTCGCCGACGCGTCCTTGGGCTGCCACCCCCGGCGCCCTTCCATTATAAGGATAAGGGCGATCTCGCGATCGTAGGACGCACCTATGCGGTCGCCGATCTTCGCTTTGTGCGATTCGCGGGATTTTTGGCTTGGATCGTGTGGGCGGCCGTGCACATCTATTTCTTGATCGGCTTCACCAACCGGTTCTTAGTCGTGCTGCGATGGGGCTTCGCGTTCATCACAAAACGCCGCCAGGCTCTGATTTTTACCGCCGACGAGAAAAGCTAGATTACGCGCTTCGACCCTTCGATTAGAAACCGGAGCGCCGTAATTCTTCGCTCGTATACACGAACGGAACGTTGGCCGGAGTCATGACGCGCGCGATATCGCGGAAGATGACGCTCGCGACGCCCTCCGGTGGTTTCTCGGCCTGGTAGGTTATCCACGCAATAATGGTCGTGTCAGTCGCCGGGAAGTAGTAGTCAGCGGTGTTGTAACCGGGAAGCGCGCCGGTATAGCCGTACCAGCCTGCGCTGCAGTTGATGCCCAGACCAAACGCAGTGTTCCCAAGGAACTGCCTACATTCTGTGAGCGGGCGGTAAGTCGCCGGTCCGCCCGTCTTTCCGGTGGCGTAGAGCTTGATCCAACGTTTCATATCCGCCATATCAGAAATCATCTCGCCGGCCGACCCCATGAACGCAACCGGAACCGTGTTGCTTACGTCTTCCCAATTACGCTGCTTGTCGAGCCCGTAACCATGTGCCCACGGGTCCGGCATGGCTTCCGTTTGCGGATAGGTGGTCTGCTTCAATACGAATGGTTCCAACAGCCGCTTGCGGATCTGGTCTCCCACGCTGTCTTTTGTGATTTCCCCGATGATGAGCCCAAGAAGCAAATAGTTGGTATTGCTGTAGTGGTACCCTTTGCCGGGCGCAAAGTAGGGTTTCTGTTTCACCGCCCAAGCTACGAGTTTGCGCGAATCGAAATTTTTCGGGACGGCCATGTTCAACCGCGCGAACTGCGGCGTATTAAAAGCCTCGAAGAGACCGCTACGCATATTGCAGAGTTCGCGCACGGTAATTTTATCGCCGTTGGGGATGTTGACACCCAGCGGAAACCGGCTGACGGCGTCGTCGAGGCTGAGCTTCTTTTCCTCGATCAATTGCAGGATAACGCTCACCACGAACGTTTTGGTGTTGCTGCCGATGCGGAAATGATCCGCCGGCGTCAGTGGCCGCTTCTTCGCAAGATCGGCATAGCCGAATGCACGCACGAAGCTTGCGCCTCGGCCGTCCCAAACGCCGATAAGAACTGCGGGAAGCGGTGTGCGGCCGCCGTACAATTTGCGATCCTTTTCGACGGCTGCAATGATCGCAGATTGAACACGCGAACTTGCCGCCGATGGCGTCTTTTCGGCGCTACGCGCGACGCAAGGCAGCAGAACGCAAGCGAGTATAAACGCGACGGCGAATTTCTGCATGTAAAACTCCTTAGCGGCGACTATACGTCCCGTCGATTACGGCAGCCTTCGCCCACTCAAAAAATTCCTTAAGCTTTACAAGTAAGGTTTACTCGAAAGCTCGGATCAGAAACTGTGTAGCCGAACTTCTTCCCGTATTCAACAGGCTTGATGCTGATAAGAAGCTTCGTCGGCGTCCTGTTCGCATCGTCGCCTTCCATTCGGTAATACATCGTGGTGCGCGCGACGCCGCCGGGCGGAAGGTTCTTGTAAAAGATCGCGTTTTGATATTGAACCTTCGCGCCGGTTGTCGCCATATCGAGCACCGTGCCATCTTCGAATGCTATCTGCGGGTACTCTTGGAAGCCGCTGTCACCGGGCGAGTTTTGCGCGTTCTTGCCATTGCGAAGCTCGATCGTCACGCCCCAATTTTTATAATCGGCATCGTCGGGATTCACTTTGACTGCGCTGTCCGTCACCGTAAGGCGCCAGATTCCATTGAACAAAGTCTGTCCCAGGCAGCCTTCAACGGAGGGGCGTTGATTTGCGCCACCAGCTGGCGGCATTGCAGCGCCCACATAAGCCGGCGCAAAGCCAAACGCGCTCACTACTAAAGCCGCGAAAAAGATACGTAATTGCATAAGGTCCTGACTCTTCGCATCCCTGTCGGCATGCGTAGCTATCAACTATAACACAAAAAGCGAACAAACACGTCGAAAGCCGCAGAGCTTACCGATTGACCGTGCTCATATCCGCGTAGCGATCTCCCGCGGTGACGCCTCTAGGCGCCGCTTCATCGATGCGAGCGAGGTCATCTTTCGTTAGCGCCACGTTAACAGCGCCGGCGTTCTCTTCGAGATATTTGCGCCTCTTCGTTCCAGGAATGGGAACGATGTCGTCGCCTTGGGCCAGTAGCCAAGCAATTGCAAGTTGCGATGGCGAGCACTTCTTCTCGCGCGCAATCTCGCGAAGGCGAGCGACCAGCTGCAAGTTCCGATCGAAGTTCTCACCTTGAAAACGTGGGTGGTTGCGGCGGAAGTCATCCGGCGCAAAATCCTCGGGCGACTTGAAAGCACCGGTCAAAAAGCCACGGCCGAGCGGGCTGTAGGCGACAAACCCGATGCCTAATTCGCGGATCGTCGGAAGCATCGCATCCTCCGGGTCGCGCGTCCAAAGCGAATACTCCGTCTGAAGCGCCGAAATGGGGTGCACGGCCTGCGCTCGCCGGATGGTTTCGGGCTTTGCTTCGGACATGCCCAAATAACGTACCTTACCGGCCGTTACGAGATCAGCCATGGCGCCGATGGTTTCCTCAATGGGTGTCTTCGGATCAACCCGGTGCTGGTAATACAAATCGATGTGCGAGAGGCCCAGCCGCTTTAGCGATGCATCACAAGCGTTACGCACATAGTGTGGACTACTATTTTGGCCCAAAAACGCGCCATCGGAACCGCGCACGTTTCCAAATTTTGTTGCCAACGTAACCTTATCGCGGCGATCGGCAATCGCGCGGCCGACCAACTCTTCGTTCTTGAATGGGCCGTACATATCGGCGGTGTCCAAAAACGTGATGCCAAGTTCGAGGGCGCGATGGATCGTGGCGATCGATTCTGCATCGTCCTGGCCGGCGTAAAATTCCGACATACCCATGCACCCGAGCCCGAGTTCGGAGACAGAGAGGCCTTGGGTTCCAAGTTTGCGTTGTTTCATACGAGGTTCGACCGACTCTGCGTGAGCCGGGTTGCAGGCAAGCTGGGTAAGTATGTTGCCAGAAGTACCTACATCTTTTTTGCGCCGCCGCAGGGTGTCGACCCGCCGTTCATCCGAGTGTCTTAGCAGCGATCCTTACAGATAAGGAAGTAGAGCTCGGAGTCGAAAACCTCCATGCCAATCAGCGCCGATGGCGGCGCGGGTGAGACACGCGGGGACATTGCCACTCCATGATCTCAGTCTTGACGCTGGCCGTTCTCATCGGTTCGAGCGGCCAACCTATTCTTCCAGATCACGGGCTAACGCCCGGCGCGGTGTTGACAACCGATTCAGGGGTTGTGTGCGTTTCCGGTTACACGCAAACGGTTCGCAATGTGCCGATCTCAGAAAAGATTGCGGTTGAGGCAGCATACCACGCTAGGTATCCGCAAGTGGTTTACGCGCACGGCAAGCAAGAGTACGATCATCTTATCTCACTTGAATTGGGCGGGTCGAATGATGAGAGGAATCTTTGGCCGGAGGTGTACGCCGATCATTGGGGCGCGCATGTTAAGGACAAACTCGAAAAATTCTTGCATGCAGAGGTGTGCAGCGGGCGAATGACATTGCCGAAGGCGCAGCGGCTGATCTCAACGGACTGGATTCAGACGTACAAGCGGTTCCTGGGCCAGCCGTGAAAACAAATTCACTCAGAGAACGCGTGCGCTCACGACCGGGACCATCCACACCGCGTAGCCGAGTGGATCGCGAATGTTGGCGATCATCTGATCGAAGTATGCCAGCGCAGACTCGCGCGAGATCGGCGTAAGCTCGCCGATCGAATCCGCATACCCGTCGCGCCACGCGGCGAGGATACCGGCGAAGGTCTCACGCGGCACGCGTACCGTGTCGACGACGACGTAGTCTACCGTGATTTCGCTGAGCCCCAGCGCCTTCAGAATCCCGAACGTATCTCGGCCGATGAACAAGTCGGTCCCGGTTTTCTCGCCGAAGATCGGGACTGCCGTGTGCCACAAATCTCGCGGATCGAGCGCTGCGCGCTGGAAGTGCAGCATTCCGTAATCCTCGGGAATGAGATGGAGGTAGCCGCCCGGGCGCGTTACCCGCGCGAGCTCGGCGATCACCCGGTCGGCGTGTGGAATTGCGTGCAAGACGTGTCGGCAGACCGTCAGATCAAACGTACCATCCCGCGCTTGCAACTCAAAGACGGATTGGTGCTCGAACGCCAGCCGCGGCGCCAGAGCCGCACAGCGCGAACGCGCTAGCCCCAAATGATGGTCGATGATGTCGACGCCGAGCACGTTGGCCTGGGGAAACAACTCCGCCAGACGTGATGCAATCTCGCCTGTCCCGCAACCGGCGTCGAGTATTCGCGCGTCTTGCGGGACCTTATACCTGCGAAACAACTCGACTTCTTGAGGCCAAATCGCGCGCGCCTGTGCATCGAGGTTGCGGACCATTGATTCGTCGGCCATCTGCTTTGCCTGGGGGTTGAGATCGGTCACGGCGCTGCTTTTTCTGCCTTGCTCCCTGCTTTCGCTTGTTTGCAGCGAGACCAGCCGCAGTTTTTGAGCTTCCCCCCCTCGAACCTATCAGTCGTGCACGAGCAGCTCGCGCGGCTCGTTACCTTGGCGTTGTTCGCGCTCTCGTTCGGACTTGCGCCGGCACGCGCGGCACCGCCTATCTCGCCGGAAGGCGAGCGTTTGGCCGCGCTGATCGACAACTCCGGCGTCACCTCGCATTGGCTCGCGAAAGGCTGCATCGCATGGAGGAGCGGCGACCCACGTCCCTGCGCGCGCGGCCTCGGTCACAAGACGCATTGCAGCGCGTATGCCGCCGCGATCGCTGAGCGCCTTGGGGTGTACGTTTTGCGTCCTCCGGCGCACGTGCAGGATCTACTCGCGAACGCGCAGGCCGCTTGGTTGGCAGGCCCCGGCGGCGCAGCCGCCGGTTGGCGCCGCGTCGACGCGCTCGATGCGCAGGCCCTCGCCAACGAGGGACAGCTCGTCCTCGCGGCGTGGCCGAATCCGAACCCGCGCCGCCCTGGACACGCGGCGGTCGTGCGTCCAAGCGAACGCGTCGATGCCGACGTCGTCGCAAACGGTCCGCAAATTGCGTGGGCCGGAACGACGAACAGCGCTTCCGGAACGACCCGGCAAGGCTTTCGAACTCATCCCTTCGAGCAGATCCTGTACTATGCGCATCACGTCGATTGGCGGGCCGTCAAAGGGCGCTAAGCTGCGTTAGCGTTTGGAACTCGTCATGTAGCCGCTAACTTCAACGTGTGGGATCGCGTTTGCCGAGAATGTAAACGTTCCGCGCTCCTTCACTTCCCGTGCTGCTCGCATGAACGCGCCAAGAGCAGCGCGAGCGAGCGCGCCTCCAACGCTGATCCTCTTAACGCCCGCGGCTTGAAGCTCCTCGACCGTGAAAGTTGCTCCCTTGAGTCCCATCAGAACGTTCACCGGTTTGTCGACCGCCGCACACACCGAACGAATGGCGTGAAGACTCGGCAGTCCAGGGGCGTACACCACGTCGGCGCCGGCCGCCGCAAAGGCTTGCAGCCGCCGGATCGTGTCGTCAAGGTCGGGTCGATCATGCAGAAAATTCTCAGCGCGTGCCGTCAAAACAAATGGCAACGCCCGTGCCGCTTCACTGGCGGCGGCAATCCGTTCAACTGCCTGTTCAAATCCGAAAATGGGGTCGCTTGCATTTCCCGTCGCGTCCTCAATGGAGCCTCCGACGAGGCCTATTGCCGCCGCCAGCTTGATTGTTTCGGCACACCCTCCCGGCGAAGCGTCAAAACCATCTTCGAGGTCGGCAGAGACCGGCAAGTGCGTCGTTTCAACAATGGCGCGTGCATTTCCAAGCACTTCGTCCCGTGTCATTCCAGCCGCGGAGTCTCGGCGTCCGGTCGAGAATGCGAACCCGGCGCTCGTCGTCGCAAGCGCCTCGAAGCCGAGTGCTGTGAGGATCCGCGCGGTGCCTGCGTCCCAGGGATTGGGCATTACGAAGATCCCCGGCCGTTCGTGGAGTTCCTTGAACCGTTTGAACTTCTCCAGCTGGGTCGCGACCATCATGAACAAACCTCCCCCGGGCGAATAATTTCGATCGCCAGCGCGGCGCGCATCCATCGCTGGCCGGCCGACGTAATGCGCAGCGCGCGGCTGGATGGCCGAGACTTAATCCATTCTCGATCGAGAAAAACATCCCGCAACGCAGCGCCCAGCGAACCCCCGAGGTGGGGACGGCGCTCGCTCCAGTCCATACATTGACGCGCAAAATGCCGTCGTTCGGCGCGCAGCTCTTCTAAGTTGACATCGAGCGACGCGAAGAATTGCTCCGTCTCTCTTGTTAAGCGGTATGAACTTTCGCGAGATGGCACAATGATGCCGCGTTCCACCAACGCATCGGTAACGCTCACGCCCAAGCGCCCCGCAAGATGGTCGTAACAGGAACGCCCGGCCTGCAAGTCCGCGGCAATGCGAGATTGCGAGAGGGCGACGATGCGCACCGGCGGCGCGATCACGGTCAGTGCTTCGAGGGCTCGCGCCACGTCTGCGCCGGCAAGAGAAAAGAGACGCTCGCGTCCGGACGTACGAACCTTGAGAAGTCCACCCGAGACGAGTTTGGCAAGATGCGCGCTCGCGGCGTTCGGCGCGACACTTGCGCGATAGGCAAGTTCGCTCGCCGGAAGCTCTCGTTTGTCGAGGAGCGTACAAAGCATGGTTGCTCGAGCTGGGCTACCTATCAGAGCCGCCACCGGAGAAATGTTCGGATGCGGGGAACCGATCGCGCCAAATCGTTTTTTCATCGTGCCGCCAGTATAGCGCATCGACGTTTCAACGGCGCGTGAACTATTCCGCGGTTACCCTAGAGCGCATGAACGTTCCAGCACCTCCCGCAAATGCCGTGGCTGCGGCTTCCCATCCCAACCCCTATCCTTACTACGCTCAGCTTGTCGCAGAGGCGCCTTTCCACTACGATCGCGATCTGGGCGCGTGGATTGCCGCGGACGCTGAACACGTCGAGGCGGTCCTCCAACACCCGGCCGCACAAGTTCGCCCGCCAAGCGATGCCATCGGCGCGGAACTCCTTGCACATCTTGCTCGATTCAATAATGGCGATCGGCACCTTGCCTTGCGAGCGCGGCTCGATCAACAACTTAAGACGTACTCAGAGCGAGCACTGGGCGAGGTTCCCTTGGATGCGGCTGATGGGGACCTTGACGCTTTTATACAACGCTATCCCATTTATGCGGTCGCCGCCGCGCTTGGAATCGGAGCCTCGGAATTACCGGCGGTCTTTCAATGCGTCTCCGGAGGCTGGAACGAGGCGGCCCAACTCGTTGACGATTTCGGTCTCTCTCCAACGGATGTGGGGCTACTCTTCCAAACTTACGACGCAACACGCGGTTTGATCGGGAACACGGTGCTCGCCGTGTCGAGGGGTCAATATGCGCTCGACCAAGTCCGACAGCGGCCGGACGAGTTATCTTCTACCATCGAAAAAACCATCCGAGACGATTCACCCGTTCAGAATACTAGACGGTATCTTGCCAAAGACGTGCGCATCGCCGGCACGCAAGTACGCCAAAGCGACTGCATTCTGGTGCTCCTTGCCGCCGCAAACCGCGATCCCGTTGCAACCCGTGCGTATACCTTCGGACTTGGACCGCACGCTTGCCCGGGACGGCAAATTGCCATCTCAATTGCCGAAGGCGCCTTGCGCCACTTGTTTGAGGGCCGTCTTGACACTACAAGCCTCGCAAGATCGGTAACCTATCTTCCATCACCCAACGCGCGCATTCCCCTGTTCAAGAGGGCGCTCCAAAATAACGTTAAGGACTCAGGGCGATCTCGAACTCGACCGTGACCTCGTCCTTTACGGAGACCGTGCCGCCTGCAACGCGGATCGGCGTGATGCCGAATGCCGTTTGGATAATCGTAGCCGAGCCGGTGAAGTGCGACGCATCTGCTCTTTGAACCACAAACGTAACGGGACGCGTCGCACCGTGCAAGGTCAGGTTGCCGGTAATCGTCCAGCGCTTCGGGTCGCGCTCGTCGATCGCGGTCGAGCGGAAAGAGATCGTGGGATATTTTGCGGCATCCAGCACTTGCTCGGTCATCGCCGCCTGTACGCTGTCGCGGCGGCTCGCAGGCAATTTCGGATCGAGCACCCTCAACTTGGCCGCCTCGACCGTCAACTCGATCGTCTTCGTAGCACTATCGTATCGGCCCGAAGCGATAGGCGCGTCGATCGTATGGTTGTCGGCGAGAAATGAGAACAGGCCTTGTTTGTAGACCAAGACCGTTATCTTCGAATGTTGTACGTCGATCGCGCGCGGACTGGCCAGGGCCGGCCGCACGACAGCCAGGGTTACGACTACGCAGGCAAGCGCTGCGTACAAGTGCGCACGCGACCGCCCTTCACAAGGATTCCCGCGCAGCAGACTCATGGCGAGCGCTTAGCCGGTGCGAACCGGCGGCCCTGCAAGGCTATTTTATCCGCATTCCTAAAAACGGAGATCGATATGTTGCGTCGGTGCTCGACGGTAGTTTTCACGATCGCGGCGCTCTTGCCCGCTATGGCGTCAACCGCGGCAAGCGATGGCCTCGCACATTGGTTCAACACCGGGAGATGTCCGAGCTTCAACGGTTCCTACGCGCACCAGCCACCGTTCGTCAAGCACGATCCCGAATATCTCGTTTGGATGAAGTACCTCCCGGCTGGCATGGTGATCTCCCGCGCTACGCCCAGCTATCTCTATGACTCCAAGGCTCGCGTCGCGTTTCGCAGCATCGGCCAAGACACTAGCGGCTCTCGCACGTTGCGAGCGGTCGGACCGCCGCCGGCACCCGTGCCGAAAGCTGACTTGAGCGCATTGCGTACGACGTCCGGCGCGCAGCTCGGTACCAGCGCAACGGCGATCCGCCGGATGTTGGGCCCACCATTGGTCGTACGAGGTTGTGGTTTGGAACGCTACGCCTACTCGATCGATCGCGAGGTCGGCGGCAATGCGCTGGAGTTTACGATCAAGAATCGTCGAGTCGTGGAAATCTTCCAATCTTACGGAGATTAGATGCCGGCCGGGATTCAGTAACCGAAAGCAACCGACCGCTTATTTAGTGGCGAGCGACGAGCAGCAGGAGTCGTTCACCCTCGCGCAAAATCGTGGGCCTCCCAATCATGCCTATATCATTTAGGCTAATTCACGCACTCCGTGCGTGCGGTCGTTCTCGGCGGTATGTTCCCGCTTGTTTTGAACACAGCGCAACCTTGCTTGCGCGGAAAGTTGACACCATGCTTCTACGACGCGTAGTTTTCGCGCTTAGCGCCTCGATTCTGGCGATAGGCGTTTCAAGCTGCTCAGGAACCCAATCCAGCCCGTCCCTTCCCGCGACGACGAACGCGGTGAGCGGAACCCCGTCTTCCGCGATTCCGGGAATGCCTGACGAGCTTCTCCAGAAACTTCAGGAAGCGCATAACGGCCCCGTTACCGACCCAGGCTTCCTGCCGAATATCACGCCTCTAAACCTTAAAGATCCAACCCTCCTGCAGCACGCAGCTCGACAGGGCGCCACGGCTCGCGGTTTCTCGACCGCAACCGCGGTCGCAGCGGGCGGTACGATCAACCTCGGCGGCGTCATCTCGTTGGGGCCCTATGCTGCCGTCGGCAACGGGTGTAACTCCATTAACTCGACCGCTACGCTGACCGGCATCACGGCGCTGAGCCTTCTCTCAACGGGCGCGGTACAATCAACGATTCTGAACATAAACAACGCCTCGTTGAACGGAACCTCCGGCTATACGAACATCGCCAACATCAACCTTCTGGGCGGCCTCATAAAGGCCGATACGATCCAGGCGGTGTCGTTCAGCTACGCCCCCACAACGGGGCCAGTGGTAAGTCAGGATTTTGACACTGCCGGCCATCAAACGAGCTTTGTTAACCTCAAAGTCGCCGGTAACACGGTACTGAATGTAAAGCCGAATACGGTTATTTCCCTGGCCGGCCTTGGCAGCGTGACGCTCGATGAGGAGCAACCTTTCAGCGGCGGCGGCGACACGGCCCTTACCGTTACGGCGATCCACGTCAGGGTTACGGTAGCCGGGAACCCGTTCGGTTTGCCGGTTGGTGCCGACATTTACATCGCGCGCGCACATAGCGCGTTCATCACCAACACTCCCCCCATTTCGTTGACCGGCGGCGCCTTGGGGCCTGTTGCCTTCCTCTTTGTCGGCGGCATTCTCACTGGTCAGATCGGCCCCACGAGTTCGACGGGGATTGCCTGCACGGGCGGTTCAGCACATGCTTCCGCAGCTACGGTTCTCTTCCCGAACATCTTGACGGCTGGGCTAAGCACTCAAGACGGCACTGGCTTATATAAGAATAACGAGGGCTTCGCCGCAGGCCAAACCTCCCTTGCGCAGGTAAACGTGTTGAGTAGCTTGCTGGTTCTGACCGCGCTGCAAGGCAACGCTTACGCCAATTCGGCCGGAGGGCTCGTTGGCACAACGACGATTACGGGCGGCATCGCCGGCATCATTAAGCTGCCGACGAATCCGGCGCCGAACACCACCATAACCATTCCCCTGGTGGCGACGATCACCATGAACGAGCAGGTCAAGATTACCGGACCAGGTCGCTCGGAGATCGTCGTCGTTCCGATCGACATCAAATTGCTGAATCCGAACGGTCCCTTAAAGACCGGCGCCCACATCTACCTCGGAATCGCGATCGCAGGGACGCAGACGTTCTAAGCCCTGACTGATTCGCAGTCAACAGGCAAACCTCGATCGCCCGGTCGTCACTCCAATCAAGGAGCGACGGCCGGGCGATCGCGTTTTTGATGGGTCCTACGCGGTAATCTGTTTACAACTCGTCTGGGCGGTAGCCTAAGCGATCCAGTGTCGCACATAACTCGTCGAGGTTTGCGCGATCCGGCAATCCCAAGGGCGGTGGGCTGCGCAACCACTCTTCGTCCGAGCGCGCCCGCGAAACCAGGTAGCGCACTGCGGAGATCAAAGGCCGTCGTTCGAGCGCCTCGCGCCACTGCGAGATACGTGCCGCGCCCTCGCGGTCGCTCTTCCAGGCCGCGGCGGCTGGCCCCGGCCAGAGCGCGACGCTTCCCGAAATGCACCCCGCGCAGCCCATCGCTCGCGTTTGCGGCAGTGACGATTCCGAACCGGGAAGGATCGCCAGATCGGGGAACCGCTCGATGAGTTTGCCTTGCAGCACGCGATCGTTCGAGCTCTCCTTGAGACCGCTCACGACCAGCGGATAAGCTCCAACGAGCCGGCCGACCAATTCTACCCCGAACTTCACGCCGCTCATGCGCGGAAAGTTGTAGAGCACGACCCGTGCGCCGGGCGGATTCGTGCGCGCAAACAAGCTCTCAAAATAGCGCATGACCGCATCATCCGTGAGATCGCGAAAGTAAAACGGCGGCATGACCAGCGCTGCGGAAAATCCCAATTCAAAGGCGGCGGAAGTCAGCGCCGCAGCATCCGCAAGGGATGCCGCTCCCGTTCCAACCATGACTCGCTCGAGCGGAAGATCGGACTGCGCGATTGCTTGCATGAAGTCGAGACGCTGCCGGAGCGAAAACGAGGGTGCTTCGCCCGTCGTCCCAAGGAGGTTGAGCCCATCGCAGCCGTTCTCGAGCAGCCGCCGATAGTATGGAACCGCACGCGCCGCATCCGGTTCGTACTGCTGATCCACCGGCGTGAGCACCGCAGCCCAAATGCCACGCAGCGTCATCGTTTGCTCAGCGCGCCTTTGAGGAAGAACGCGAGATTGGCGGGGCGCTCGGCGAGCCTTCGCATCAGATAGGGAAACCAGTAGTTGCCGTAAGGCACCGCTAAGCGCACGCGATAACCCAGCGCGACAAGCGATCGGCCCAGCGCTTCGTTGATACCGTAGAGCATCTGAAACTCGTATCGTCCGCGCAACGGCAGGTGATTTTGCACGGCCACTTCCCGAGCATAGGCGATCAGCTTTGGATCGTGCGTCGCAATGGCCGTGTAGCCATCGGCAGTCAGCGCCATTTCCAGCAGGCGACGGTAGTTATCGTCGACCTGGCCCTTCTGCGCGAAGGCAACCGACGGCGGCTCGAGGTAGGCGCCTTTGACGAGGCGCACGTTGGGGCTCAGCTCAAGCACGTCGCGCAAGTCATCGGCGCTGCGGTATAAATACGACTGCAAAACAAAGCCGACGCACCTGAAACCTTGGCGCAAGCGGCGATATATATCAAGCGTCGCGTCGACGTAACGCGACCGTTCCATGTCCAAGCGCATCGAATTTCCGGTCGCTTGCGCAGTTTGCGCAATGCGGGCTGCATTTTCAAAGGCTAGTTGTGGATCGATGTCCAGCCCGACGTGCGTGAGTTTGAACGCCACGTTCGCATCGATCCTTTCGGCTGCGAAGCGTTGCAAAAGCGCACAGTACTGACCGCTTGCGTCGGTCGCCTCTTTTCTTGAGCGCACGGCTTCGCCGAGGATTCCGCAGGCGACGGCAAACCCACGCCCATTCACCTCACGCGCAACTGCCAGAAAATCGTCGACGCTCTCGCCGGCCACGAAGCGGCGAGCGCCCAACTGCATCCCGTATTTGCGTACGAAACGTTGAATTTTCGGACTGTCGGCGGCCGCTAGGATCACCGAGCGCAGCGGGCGCTCAAGAATGCCGGTCATGCATGAAACCGAGGAATAAGGATGGCAATCGTTTCCCGAAAGGTTATCATGACGACAGTTGATAACTCTGTTTGACCATCATGAAATGCCTTTTGTGCGTAAAGCGCATAGATACGCATGACATGATTTTTCCGTCCAACAGAGAGGAGACCTATGCGCATTCAGCGCGCTTTCGCACCGTTGCTCCTAACCGTGTTCTTGCTGTGCTCCGCGGCAGTCCCCGGGGCTGCACAAACGAGCGCACCAACGCCGGCGTCGTCGCTCATTCATGTCAGCCACTGCAATCCGAGCCTTAATGTCTCACAAAGCGGCGGCTTTTATCGCGGATATACGCCGGGTTTCTATCGTGGTGGTTTTTGGGGAGATCCCTACGGCGTCCGTTACTATCAGCCCCCCGTAACAACCACGAATCCGCAACTCGCCATCGATTACAAGAATATTTCACCTAAGACGATGCACGAGATTGAGTTCGGCCTGATTGCCAATAGAAATCTTGTAGCCGAGGTGCGCGATGTCGGTACATTCTCGACCGGCGCTGAGATTAAACACAAGTTCGGCATTAGCCCGAACGTGTTTCCGATTCACACCGGGCTCCCGCAATGCGTCGCGCTTCGCATCACGTTTGCGGATGGCACGAAGTGGAGAAACCCGCTTCTTCCACCAAAGAACTCCCAGATTTACTACCATCCCTAGTCTGACGCACGTCCGCGTTTCGCGATTGGCACAAAAGGGGTGGTTCCATCCGCCCCTTTCTCTTTCAGAGGCCTTAGAATCGCGGCTTCACTTGACCGAGGTTAGAACGCTTTGGCAAGCGCGGTCAAGGGCATCGAAACCGCGCGCAATCTCTTGATCGGTGGCCAGCAAAGGAACGAGTATGCGCAATACGTCGGCTCTTGGACCGGCGGTAAGCGCGACGAGGCCAAAGTCCAACGCCGCCGCGACGACCCGCTGCGCGAGAGTCTTGCCGCTGGAGTCCCTGCCTTCCCGGAAGGCAACCGCAAGCATAGGACCCAGGCCGCGGACATCCAGGATGTCATTCTGGTAGCGAGCCGCGAGATCGTCCAGCCGCATACGTACGATTTTGGCCAGAACGGATGCTCGCGCAAGGACATCATCGGTCATGAAAACTTCCAGGGTGGCTAGTGCCGCCGCACAGGCCAGCGGGTTGCCCGCGTATGTTCCACCCAGACCGCCTGGTTCGACCGCGTCCATGATTGCCGCGCGTCCAACGACTCCGGAGAGCGGAAGACCTCCCGCGATGCTCTTGGCGAACGTCAACAGGTCCGGTTCCACCTGCGCCTGCTCGATTGCGAAGAGCGTGCCGGTACGGCCGAAACCCGTTTGAATCTCATCGACGATCAAAACGATGCCATACTGGTCCGCGATATTGCGCAACTCGCGCAGATACGCGAACGGAGCGGGCACAAAGCCGCCCTCCCCGAGCACGGGCTCAATCAAGAATGCGGCGATCTGCCGTGCCGCTACTCGCGTTTCGAACAGGTCACGCAGCTCTCGCAAGGCTCGCTCGGTGTCAAAGCCTTGACGCGCGTCGGGATAGGGCGCCTGGTAGATCTCCGGCGCAAACGGCCCAAAATTTTGCTTGTACGGCCACACCTTGCCGGTCATCGAGAGCGCGAGCAGGGTGCGCCCCGCGTAACCGTGCGAGAAGCTGACGACGGCGCCGCGGCCGGTCGCCGCCCGTGCGATCTTGACGGCATTCTCGTTCGCTTCAGCGCCGGTTGAGAAGAGCACCGTTTTTTTCTCGGACGTGCCAGGCGCGAGTTCGTTCAGACGCTCCGCAAGGGCGACGTAGCCCTCATACATCGCCACCTGAAAACTCGTGTGTGTGAAGAGATCGAGTTGCGCGCGGACGGCTTGGACGACCGCATGGTGTCGGTGACCAAGATTCATCGCGCCGATGCCGCCGGCAAAGTCGACGAATTCGCGCCCATCGACGTCCCACAGTCGCGCACCTTCAGCGCGCGCAACGAACAGCGGATGCGACGTCGCGACCCCTCTGGCAACCGCGCGTGCGCGTCGCTCCAGCAGGTTAGCCGTGCGGGTATCGGTCGCTCTCATCGCTTCGCTCCGCGCTGTGTCATCAAGATCTTGGGGTCACGGCGAGCGCGGGCGTCCGGATCGCGTCATGGTTGTACGACCGTCCTTCTTCCGCTCCCATCTTGCGCAAAACCGGATGCGTCTTGAAATACTCCAGGGCGCGGCGCAGGTCTTCCAGCAACGAGTCGGCCATGTCGCGGCTAAAACCATGGCGAACCAGAACTCGCATGACCACAACGTCCTCGATATTAGGGACCATCGTGTACGCCGCTACCTGCCAGCCGCGTGAGCGTAAACGGTCGGATAAGTCGAAAAGAGAATAGTCGGCCTTTGCGCCCTCGCGCAGCGTCCATGAGACGGCCGGAATTCCGTGTGCGCTGTCGCCGTCGAAGAAGAGCTCGAACGGACCAAGCTTCGGAATGCGGCCGCCGATGTACTGAGCGACGTCGTAGCAACTTTCATGAACGGCCCGGTAGCCTTCTTTACCCAAGCGCAGCATCAAGTAGTATTGGCAGATGATCTGCCCGCCGGGCCGCGAGAAATTCAGCGCAAAGGTCGGCATATCGCCTCCCAGATAATTCACGCGGAAGATCAGCCCCTCGGGCAGATTTTGCTTTTCTCGCCATACGATCCAGCCGACGCCCAGCGGCGCCAGACCAAACTTATGGCCCGAGGTATTGATCGATCGGACGCGCGGGAGGCGAAAATCCCAAACGATCTGCGGTTGCACGAACGGTGCGATGAGCCCCCCGGAAGCAGCATCGACGTGTAGCGGAACGTCGAGTCCGGTTTCCTGCTGCAGGCGATCCAGTGCGCCGGCGATTTCGGCAACGGGTTCATATTGGCACGTAAAGGTCAGTCCAAGAGTGGGCACGACGCCGATCGTGTTTTCATCGACGCGTTTGAGGACTTCATCCGGCGTCAGCACCAGCCGATCGCGCTCTAGCGGCACCTCGCGCAGCTCAACGTCAAAATAGCGCGCGAATTTGTGCCAGCAGACCTGGACCGCTCCCGTGACGAGGTTGGGACGGCCGCTCGGCTTGCCGAGTTGCGCACGGGCTTCGCGCCATTTCCATTTTAGTGCGAGGCCTCCCAACATCGCCGCTTCGCTCGAACCGGTCGTGGAGCAGCCCAGGGCATCGACTCCCGCCGGCGAGTTCCATAGCTCCGCTAGGATGTGCACGCACCGGCTTTCGATCTCGGCAGTTGCCGGGTACTCGTCCTTATCGATCATGTTCTTATCGAGGCTCAGGTCCATCAGCTTGTGGATCTCATCGTCGAACCAGGTCTGACAGAACGTCGCAAGATTTTGACGTGCGTTACCATCGAGCATTAGGTCGTCGTTGACCAGGTGATAAGCGACGTCGGGCCGCAAGCCTTGGGCCGGCATTCGAAATTTCGGCACCGGGACTTGCATGGCGCGCGTGGCGTACGTGTCCGCGCTCAAGCCATCGCCGCGCGGTCTTTTAACATGAAGAGGCAAGGTTGGGGTCCTCCGCTTGATTGGTGCCTAGGTCTTCTGCATCAACCGAGGATTCCCAGGGGCCGGGTGGCCGCCCGCCTACGTCAGCGACCCTTGATTTCTCAGATGCTTGCCAGGATTGTGTAGTACTCTTTTGGCCATGCGAGCCCCGTTCCCGACCTTTTTTCGATTGAGCCGTGTTCCAGCATGAAGAACATGGTTGCAGGTTGGCGTCGACGCCGCCGGCGGGACCGGCGGTGGCAAGAGTTCTTCTTGTTTATGGGGAGCTCGACGATGTTGCATTTCATCCTCCTGCCCCTGCTCATCGCCGCTTTCGGATTCCGCGCTTTGCAACCCGCGCAACAACTCGACACGTACAAGGTGACGTCGTCTGCCGTCCGCCTTGAACATCGAATCCGCCCGATGCCTCGAAGCGTACCTCGCGAGGTACCGCAGCCGCGCATCGTAGCCAAGCCTCCCAACCCGGTGCAGCAACCGCAGCCACGGAGAAGCAGATCGATACCGCCGCCGGTTCGCGTTGCGTACATCCCGCGTTTACATTCGATCGCCGTCCCGGTCATGAAGTCCGGCCAGACCGAGGCAAAGGCGCTGGCGGTCCAGGAAAAGATGTATGCCGCTACGATCGCTGCCGCGCGGGCTGCAAACAATCCGCTCAGCCTCTCAAAGGCAGAACAATCGCCGGTCACGATCACTCACAACAATTACAATTTTGTAGGATCTCAAGCGCAAACGCGGCACGGTGACGGAATTCTTTACCCCGTCAAACGCTGGATTGAAGGCAACTTCGTGTACTACTATTTGCGCTACACGGTACGGTACCCGAGCGGAGATTTAGAGGCAGGCGAAGTGCCGTGGCCGATACGCTACCTCACTGATCAGGATCCCTTTGCGCGAGGGGAAGGCGAGCGCATGCCGCTACCGGGACCGATGGGAACCTTTACGGCCGCCCCCGGCACGGCGATGGAACCTCTGGTCGCGCACTGCTATCGTTTGCGAGCGCAATTTTGCGACATCATGGCCTCGCCACAAGCCGGAAACTGATCCGAGCGGTGAAAACCTCGCGCATCGAGGCCTACAGCGACGCTGTCTTTGCGATCGCCGCAACGCTACTCGTGCTGGAAATTCGCGTGCCGCTGCTGGCGCATCGCACAACTGCGGAGTTTTGGCATACGCTGCTTGCTTTGTGGCCGCAATTCTTGAGCTACGTGACCAGTTTCTTGGTCATCGGGATCTATTGGCTCAATCACCATGCGGTGTTTGACTGCCTTGATCACGTTGATCGTCCGCTTGTCTGGCGAAACTTGATCCTCTTGCTGATGATCTCGTTCATCCCGTTTCCCACGTCGATCATCACGCAATACGGCGACATGTCTTCGGCGGTCATGTTCTACGGGCTGACGCTGCTCGCAATTTCCATCTATGCCAACTACATGTGGTGGCACATCGTGCGCCAAGGCTACCTGAACACAGCGATCGTCTCGCCTGCGACCGTGAAAGAGGCAACCCGGCGCTACGCGCTGGGCATCCTCTTCTACATCGTGGCCGTCGCGATCTCGGCCGTCGCGCCACGGGTTAGCGTCGCTCTGTACTTCCTCTCGGCCGCGTTCTATCTCGTCGCGGGCGAACCGAAACGCGCCGTCGACGCATAGATCACTCGGCCAGCATCTCGCTTGTGATGACTGAAACCGGCACCGTTCCGTGTGAGAGCAGATCGTCGTGGAAGGCTTGCAGCGAAAACGCGGCGCCCTTTTTGGCTTTGTATTTGGTGAGCAAATCCAGGATTTGCGCCCGCCCGACAGCATAGTCAAATGCTTGGCCCGGCCCGAGCGCGTGCCGGCTCACTTCGCCGCGCGCGGTCTCGGCATCAACGCCAGCATTCTGCTGAAACCACGCGAGGGCTGCTTCAAAGGGCCACTCGCCGGTTGCCATCTTCGCATCGACGATCGCACGCGCACCACGCAAGCGTTCAAACTGCGCGACGGCGTAACGCCCGTCCAGGTCATCGCCATAGAGCCCCATCTGCCGCAGGAGCGCTTCTTCGTAGAATGCCCAGCCCTCGGCGAACACGCTATCGAAGCTAAAGCGCCGCACGGCATCCGCGTTGTGCTTCGCAATCGAGAGCTGCAAAAAATGACCCGGAAAGCCCTCGTGACCGCTGGTCATCAGCACGCGATCGCGATCGAAATCTTCGAAGAACTTCGGGTTGCTGGCCATCTGCGGGTTCGGCGGCGGGATGAAGTAGATGCCGTCGCGCTGCCGCGAGAGCAGCGGCGGCGCATCCATCGAGGGTCCCGGCAGAACCGGCTGCAAGAACTCGGGCGTTGTTTGCAGCTTCATCCGCCCTATGAAAGGTGGAATCGTAGCAATATGATTTTGGCGGATGAACGCCTGTAGCGTGTCGAGTTGCATTTGAAAGAACGCAAATTGAGCGTCCTTGGTGGCCGGCGTCGGACCTCCGCCGACTTTGGCGGCTTGCACGGGGTCGTTTAAGTCAATCCCTTTGGCTTTGGCCTCGGCCAGAATTGCCTGCTCATCCGCGATCGCCGCGTCGAGCGTCGCCTGCCCGATGCGTTCGATGGCGGCCGCATCATAAGGCAGGAGCAGTTCATTGCGGAGCATGCCTTCATAGGCGCTGCGCCCCATCGCAAAGTTTTGCGGCCAGCCCGAGGCATTGTCGGCCAACCATTTGTTCCAGGCCGTCAGCGACGACACGAGGGCATCCCGGGCCTTGGTAAAGCGAGCCTGTTTTTCTTTGGGCAAGGCGGAGGCCATCGGCGTTATGATGTAGGTGAACAGTGCCGGCGCCTGCGCGAGCTGCTGCTGCGCGACCTGCGCTTGCAACTTGCCCGGATGCGTAATCAAAGGCTTTTGCCCGGCGAGCCACGCCGGTGCTTTCTCCATGCGCGAGATCACGTGGTCCCACCAGAGATTCGGATCTTGCTCATCTTTATGCAGCAACATCGTGAAAAAGACACCGACGAGCTGCAGCGGAGGTCCACCGGGATCTTTGCCCTGTAGCGCCTCAGCAAGCTGTCGTTTTTGCGTGGCGATGAAAGCGCGCGCGAGCTTGAAGTCATTGCGATCGTGCAGACTCGCATGCGAAAAGTCCATGCGGTTGAGCGCAGCTTCGAAGCGGTGCATGAATCGCTGTTGCTCCCGAACTCCTGCGATTCCGGGCTTGCTCCAACTTGCGTCGTATCGGTAATCACCCAAGAAGGTAGCAACCTCGGGGACCTCCTTGAGCTCGCGCTGCAGCCCCTGCGTGTAAAGCAGTTGAAGCCGAGTACCCGGGGATCGCACCGGCGCTGCGGACGCCGCCGGCAGCACAAGATCAAAGCAAAACACCGAAGCTACCAAAAAAGTCAAGCCGCGCACGTGCATACACACCTCGTTTTCAAAGAGATTTGACCGACCTACCGACGCAGATGCCCGGAGGTTTCAGGCACCGCTCGGGCCGCGCCTGCGGGCCCCTAGCCGCAGGGTTTGCCAAGCGGCATTGAAGGGATGGGGGCACTACGGGAGTCTGGAGGTGCCGGGATGTCCTTACGAACGACGTGGAGACCCTTCCAACCCAATGGCAAGCCAATTCCAAAGAGCGATTTTCCGAGCAGCGTTTTTGCGTTTCCGAAGGAGCGCAAGGAACCGTTGACCGACGCCCATCACGTGCGCAGCGCGATTGCGCGTTTCGATCAGGTCCAAAACGTCTCAGATCACGAGCGCGATGTCGCCTTTGCGAACATCAAGAAGGCGGCCAAATATTACGGCGTCAACATCGCGCAAACGCACCGGCGTTAAGGAGCCCGCCAGCCGTTAGCTCTTAGCCCAATTATTTTGGGTACGTCATCTCCTTCGGGACGACGAGCTTTTCGAAATCCGCTGAGTTCACGTAGCCGAGCGCCAGTGCTGCTGCCTTGAGCGTGCTCTTCTCCTTGTGCGCCTTCTTGGCGATCTCGGCCGCTTTGTCATAACCGATGTGCGGCGAAAGCGCCGTCACGACCATCAACGATTCTTCGAGATACTTTGCGATCGCATCTTCATTCGCGACGAGGCCTTCGACGCAGTGCTCGCGGAACATCGTGCACGCATCGCGCAACAGTGTCGTCGAGTGCAGAAAATTGTAGATCATCACCGGGTTGAAGACGTTCAGCTCAAAGTTGCCCTGCGAGGCGCCAAAGCTAATCGCGAGATCGTTCCCGTAGACTTGGACGACAACCATCGTCATCGCTTCGGATTGCGTCGGATTCACTTTGCCCGGCATGATCGAACTGCCGGGCTCGTTCTCCGGCAACGAAAGCTCGCCGATCCCGGCACGCGGACCCGAACCGAGCCAGCGAATGTCGTTGGCAATTTTCATCAGGGCCGCACCGAGCGTCTTGAGCGCTCCGGATGCAAAGACGAAGTCATCGTGCGATGCAAGCGCGGTGAACTTGTTGGGATGCGAACGGAACGGCAGCTCTGTCAGCTGGGCGATTCGCTTGGCCACCCGCTCGCCAAATTCGGGGTGAGCGTTGAGCCCAGTGCCGACCGCCGTGCCGCCGATCGCCAGATCGTAGAGCCGCTCGACCGCGAGCCTGCAGTCGCCCTCCGCCCGATCGAGCTGCGTCACATAACCGGAGAATTCTTGCCCAAGCGTCAACGGGGTAGCGTCTTGCAGGTGCGTGCGGCCGACCTTGACTATGTGCTGCCAACCGCGCGCTTTGTGGTCGAGCGCTTCGCGGAGTTTCTGCACGGCCGGCAACATTTGGACGACCCCTTCCGCCGCCGCCATGTGCATCGCCGTTGGAAACGTGTCGTTGGACGATTGCGACATGTTGACGTGATCGTTCGGATGAACCGGCTTCTTGGAGCCCAACTCTCCGCCGGCGATTTCGATCGCGCGGTTGGAGATGACCTCGTTGACATTCATGTTGGTTTGCGTGCCGGACCCCGTTTGCCAGACGCGCAGCGGAAAATGCGCTTGCAGTTTTCCGGCGATCACTTCCTCCGCCGCGGCAACGATCAGCTCGGTCCTCTCTTTGTCGAGCTTGCCCAGCTCGCAGTTGACCAGCGCACACGCTTTTTTCAGTGTCGCCATCGCTTTGATGACCTGGGGCGGCATGACATCGCGCGGAGTAGCACCGTCGCCGATGTTAAAGTTGATCAGCGAGCGCGCGGATTGCGCGCCGTAGTACTTGTCCGCGGGGACTTCGATCGTGCCCATGGAGTCCGATTCGGTACGAGTCTTGGCTCCGTTAGGTGAAACGTTTTTGGGCGTCATGACCCTCTCATCTTCGCTCATCGGCGGCTTCTTCACCCTGGATTTTAGTCGCAGTTAGACGACTTCGAAGAGCCCAGCACCGCCCGTACCGCCGCCATTTCAGGTGAGAACCTTGGTCTTTCGATCGAGTTCCAGCTGCTCCTCAGAGGCCGCCATCACGGCTGCGGCGCCTTGCACGATCTGCGTGCGCAGCCACGCCGCCTGGCTGAGCACGTGGGCGCCATAAAAACGAGCGGTCGCAAGTTTCGCACGATAAAAATCGCTCTCGGCATCGTTCGCGGCGATCTTGCGCTGCGCAATGCGCGCCGCACGCGCCATCTGCCAGCCGCCGGCGACGATGCCCCACAATTTAAGATACGGAACCGAACAAGCAAACGCGGTGCGCAGGTCGCTCATCGCATTGACGCCGATCCATTGGGAAGCCTCAGCTAGCGCATCGACTCCGCTGACGAGGGATGCTGCAATCGCCTGTACATCCGCATCCTCGTGGTCCTCAATCTCGCCCGCAAACTTCCTTATTTGCGCGATGACCGCGGTAACCGTCGCGCCCACGTCGCGGATCAATTTGCGGCCCACCAAATCGAGCGCCTGGATGCCGGTCGTACCTTCATAGATCGTCGTGATCCGTACGTCGCGGTATTGCTGAGCGATCCCCGTTTCCTCGATATATCCCATTCCGCCGAAGACTTGCAAGGCGGTCGAAACGACCTCCACCGCGGTTTCCGTGCACCAGCCTTTGACCACCGGAATCATCAGCTCGACGAACGCTTTGTGCTGCTTGCGCACGGCAGCGTCCGGATGCCGATTGGCAAGGTCGAGCGAGGCTGCGGTCACGTATGACAGCGCGCGCATTGCTTCAATTTGCGCCTTCATCGTCATCAGCATGCGTCGCACGTCGGGATGCTCGATGATGCGCACCGCCTCGTGGCTGCGCGATGCGGCATCGCGGCTTTGCACTCGTTCCTGCGCGTACTCGAGCGCGTGCTGATACGCTCGATCGGCTATCGCATACCCCTGCACGCCGACGGAGAACCGAGCGGCGTTCATCATGACGAACATGTATTCGAGCCCGCGATTTGGCTCTCCGACCAGGTAGCCGATCGCGCCGCCTTTTTGCTCGCCATAGTTCAGCGTACACGTCGGGTTGGCATTGAGCCCCATCTTATGCTCGATTCCCGCACAATAGACGTCGTTTCGTTCGCCAAGCGAGCCGTCGGCGTTGGGAAGAAACTTCGGCACGATGAACAGCGAGATGCCTTTGGTGCCCTGCGGGGCATCGGGCAGGCGCGCTAACACCAAATGCACGATGTTTGCCGCCAGATCGTGCTCGCCGAAGGTGATGAAGATCTTCTGACCGCTGAGCAGATAGTGGTCACCTTGCGGGATCGCTTGGGTGCGCACCGCGGCCAGGTCGGAGCCGGCTTGCGGCTCGGTCAGGCACATCGTTCCCATCCATTCACCGGAAACGAGTTTTGGGATGTAGAGCTGCTTTTGCGCCTGCGAGCCCGTCAATTCGATCGCTTCGATCGCACCCTGATTGAGCAACGGTCCGTTGGCAAACCCGATGTTGGCCGCATTCCACATCTCAAGTGTCGGCCCGAGCAAAAGCTGCGGCAGTCCCTGGCCGCCGTAGTCGACCGGAACCGGCAGCCCGATCCATCCCGCCCGTGCGAACTGCGCATATGCCTGCTTGAAACCTCGGGGCGTTGTGACCTCACCATCGTGCCAGGTGCAGCCCTCTTGGTCGCCGGACCGGTTGAGCGGATCCAGAACCTCGCGGGCAAAGGTTGCCGCTTCTTCAAGGATCGGATCTAAGGCATCGCGCGTCTCTTCGAATCCCGGCAGAGCCGCAATCTCATCGAGCCCGGCCAATTCGCGCAAGACGAACTGCATGTCACGCACAGGCGCTCGATAAATGCTCATCACGTTCTCCTGTAGGTAGGGCACTCTTGCAAGGGGCGGCGCAGTCATCGCTGCGACATACCGGTGACATTCGGCCGCAACACCGGCGCGCGATTCTGGACCGATGTGCGCCCATATTTCGCCGCTTGCCACGCTGCTGCCTCATACGAGTCCGGCTTCCCATCCTGCCCTCGCCCGGACGCTGCGGCTCTTCGGCGATCCAGCCTTACGCTTTGCGGCGAAGGCGGGCATACGGATTGTTCCGCTGCGGCGCTCCCAGCGCTACGGCGAGCTCTCGGCCGCGCTACGTCGCCTCTGCGCGAGCGTTGACGATTGGCCCGCGCCTCCGGCCGGGCTCTTCGTCGTCGAAGAGCGCACGGTGTATCTTCGCTCGCGCAGCGCAATGACCGTGGCTCACGAATTCGGGCACGCGCTCGATTGCGCGCTGGGCGGCGGCGTCTACCGCTCCACGATCGATCCCGCAGTACGCGCGCTTTATTTGGCAGCCCGCGAATTCGTGACGCCCTACGCCGCCACATCGCTCGACGAGTATTTCGCGGAATCTTTGCGAGCCTACGTAGAGGCCAACGATCCGGCATCGGCCTGGCCGAAGGCGACGCGCGAACGCCTGCAAAGCATCGACGCCGGCATCAGCTCCTACATCAGCCGGCTGTTCGAGGTCGAATTTTCTCGCTCATAGCGGTGCATCGTTGGCATGCGCGGCGTAGGAGTGTGCATCGAAATACCAATCCGGTAACGAGCTGGGAAACTCGATGTCTTTGAAATGGTAGTCGACCTCACGGCCGTCGCCCGTGTAGTCGTCCGTGGTTATGCCGTGAATGGCGGTGACGATCGGGCGCCCGTCGAGCATTCCCATCGTGATCGTGAACAGCTGCGGATGCACTTCCACATGGTCTAAGAAGAGCTTATCAGTCGCCGTCAGCTTGCGCAGCTCGTAGGTCTGCCTGTCCGCATAAATATCACGCAGGCGATTGCGGTTTGGATCGCGGATCGGCCGCAGCTGCAGGTGTAAGAGATCGCCCTCGGTGCTTACAGAGGTCACACGGTATTCGAGTTCGCCGTACGCGGTGACCGAACCGATCACCGCGGGCAATCCGGAAGGCTCGGGCGTCGGAACGACGTCGATCGCCTGCGGCTGCGCCGGTGCGCGCTCGAAAACGTCGGCCGTCGGAGGCCCCGGGTCGCGGTCTTGATTGAACTCCGGCCGCAAGAATTCGAGCGGCCCACGTGCGTCGTCGCGAAAAACCTTGCGGCCGAGCGCAGCGCGATCCAAGCTGCGGCACCAGATGTGGTACGTGTAGCTGTTGACGTAGTCCGGATAACCCTGCTCGGTCAACTGTTCGCGGACGAGCGTGTAGGTAACGTACGGCGGCGGAGGCCGATGCGAGCGGAACACTTGGCGAATTTTGGCTAAGAGCTGGTCGGGCTTGAGCGCCGAAGCCGCGGGCGCTGAGGACGGTGCGGCGAAAGCCGCGAACAGTGCGCAGAGCGCCAGTGTTTTACAAAGGCGCCTCGTTCTCGTGCGATCCGTAGGAGTGCGCATCGAAGTACCAATCCGGCAGTGAATCGGGAAACTTGATATCCTTGAATTTAAAGTCAACCGTTTCTCCGTCGCCAACGTAATTCTCTGCTACCTTCCCGAGCGCGTCGGTTACGACCGGCCGCCCGTCCAGCATTCCCATCGTGACCGTAAACGTGACGCCGTAGACCTCGCTGGTGCCCATGATGAACAAGCGATCGGTGGCCACAAGCTTGCGTACTTCGTAGGTCTTCGCTTCGGCGTAGACGTCCCGCAAACGGTTGCGCTGAGGGTCGCGAATCGGCGTTAGCCTGAGATGGAGCAGATTGCCTTCCTGCGTCACCGATAGGACGTGATACTCGAGCTCACCGAAAGCAGTGACCGAGCCGATGACGGCGGGCATTTGGAGCGGCTCGGGCGTCGGTACGACTTCGATCGGCTGAGGTTGCGCCGGGGCGCGTTCGAACACGTCGGCGGTCGGCGGCCCGGGATCGCGAGGTTCGTTAAAAGCGGGCCGCAAGAACTCGAGCGGTCCGCGCGCATCGTCGCGAAAGACTTTGCGACCAAGAGCCGCGCGATCCGAGCTACGGCACCAGACGTGGTACGTATAGCTGCCGACATAGTCCGGATAACCTTCCTCGGTCAGCTGTTGGCGTACCATCGTGTAGGAAACGTAGGGCGGCGGCGGCCGATGCGAACGAAAGACCTGGCGAATCTTGGCCAGGACCGCATCGGGCTTCATCGTTGCCGCAGTCGCCGCGTTCGCCGGAGCAGCCCAAGCGACCCATACCATGCTAAGCCCAAAAGCCGCGGCGGCCGATCGCAATTTAGACGTCATGCCGTAAGCAACGTTCTTTCATACCGACGCATGACGCTGCGCGGCCAGAATCGGTTTCAGGCTGCGGTTCGGCGGCCGCTCATCGCCCATACCAGCGCGATCAGCAAAAAATTCGCCACTAGCGAACTGCCGCCGTACGACATGAACGGCAGGGTGATTCCCGTCAGTGGGAAGAGCCCGATCACGCCGCCGACGATAATGAAGACTTGAAAACCCAAGATCGCAGCCAACCCGACGGCCAATAGACGCGTATAGAGGTCCGGCTGCGTGCGCGCGACTGCGAGCGTGCGCCAAACGATGGCCAGATATAGCAGCAAGAGTACGATGGCGCCGATGGCGCCGAATTCTTCGCTCCAGGCCGCATAGATATAATCGGTTGCCACGTCGGGAATAAAACCTGGATGTCCTAGACGGTAGCCTGTTCCAAACAATCCGCCGGCCGCTAGCGAATACAGGCCTTGGCTGGATTGAAATCCCGCGCCCAACGGATCGGCGAACGGGTTCTGCCACACGGCGATGCGCGTTTGCACGTAGGCAAAGTGGTGCGCTGCCCACGCCGCCACGGCGGCAAAGACCGCCATGCTCCCCACGATCAGATCGATGCGCCGCGTCGCAGCATAGAGCACCGCAACAAAGGTGACCAGCAACAGGCTTGCCATGCCTAAGTCGTGCTGCAAGACGAGGATCGCCATCGAAGCGCCCCATCCCAGGAACAGCGGTCCCAAGTACTTCAGATTCGCGCGAAGCGACCAAGGGCGCGCATTAGCGATCACATCGGCGGTTTCGGCAAGATACGCAGCCAGGAAGAATAGAATGAAGAGCTTGATCAGCTCGACCGGCTCGAATTGAAGGTCTCCGATGCGAATCCAGAGCCTGGCGCCGTTGACTTCTTGACCGAAGACCGCCAGCAGTGCGAACAGCAAGATCGAGGCGAGTACCCAAAGATATTTGAACGCTGCGAGCTGGCGAAAGCGCGCGAAAGCCGGTCCCAGCGCAAGCACGAGCGCCAACGAAACCAACAGCCATGTTTCCTGTTTTTGCGCCAGCTGGGGGGACAGTCGCGCGATCATGGCGAGACCGGCAGCAGATATCACGATCGCCACGGCCGGTAAGAAATCGTCGCGACTGACGCCGATTGGTTGCCAAACGACCCACGCAACTGCAAGAGCCGCTAGGAGAAAGAGCAGCCACGGCGGCCCCAAGCTCTTGACGGGAGTCATCCTTAAGAGCAACAGCGAGATGCCGAGCGCCGCCAAAAGCGGCACCAGCCTGCGCAACCAAGCCACGCTCACGCCGCGAGCAACAATAGGATGCTTAAGAGAATCGCGACGGTGACATACCAGAGCCGCGCATGGCGCGCGGGGGGCGCTGCAGCCGCAACCTGGGGAAACCAGATCGGAATCGCCGCTACGGTGTGGTCGCCGAAAGCACCCGTGGTCTCGCCGCCCAGAATCCACGCCGCGAGTGCGCGCCGGTCTGCGAAACCCGCAAGCCGTTTGCTCGCCAGCACGAGCGTGTCGTTGGACATCACGCGAAAACTGCACACGCTCAGCTGCATCTGCGATCCGATGCCCAGGCCGCGTGTAAGGATGCGCTGCGCTCCCGCAGCATCAAACGCGCACGAATCATCCTTCGTCAGCGCCACGACATAGCCGCTGCGCACGAGATACGCGGCGGTCGTGCCGGCGTGCGCCAGATAAGCCCGCTCTCCGCAGAGGAGAACGAGGGTCAGCGAGGCGCCGCTCGTCACATAGTCTTCATGCCCGGCGCTGCGCTGGTACAAGTATGCATTCAGCCGCGAGAGCACCGAGATAAGCAGGCCGGCCATCGCCTTCGGGAGCGCAAGCTGATACTTGAATCGCGCTCCGCGCGAGCGCCGCAAGAGCGTAGCTTGCAATTCGCGCAGCGCAGCCTCTTCCACCGGCTGGCCGTCGATTTCTCCGAAGCCGCTGCAAACCGCAAACGCGCGCGCCCCCGCTCCGAGCATCAGCTGGAGATACTTGCGGCGTTGGCCACTGATCGTTAGTTGCACGGTTTGCTACCTACGAACGTCATCCGTGCGGTTCCGACATCGATGTGATCGCCGGGCCGCACTTCGATAGTCTCCCGAACTCGCCGGCCGTTCAAAAATGTTCCGTTGCTGCTGTGCAGATCGCTCAGAAAGATCGTGCGGCCGTCGTTTTCGAACCGGGCGTGCCGTCGGCTTACTTCCGGATCGAGGATCAGCAGATCCGCTTCCGACGAACGGCCAACGACAAACGGACAGCTCCCTTCGACACGGCGCGTGGTGTCCCGCTCGGCCACTTCGAGTTCGATCGTGGCCGGGACCGCCAGGCCGGTCGGTCCCGAGGGCCGTCGCACCCGCAGCGCTGCGACCGCAAAGAGCGCCATCGCGAACAGCGCTTCGACCGAGCCGCTGCGCATGTGAGCCGCGAACGTCAACCGGCATCCTCTTCTTCAAACGCGAGCGAGGTGTTGCCGAACGTCACGACATTGCCGTGTCGCAGGCCGATCGGTTCTGACACGCGCTTACCATCCACGAAGCTGCCGTTGGTCGAGTCCAAGTCGACCAGCATCGCGTTCCGCGGGCTGGTTTCGATGCGTGCGTGCCGACGGGACACGCGAGGATCCGCGAGCACAACGTCGTTGTCTTTGTTGCGGCCGATCGTCACCGCGCGGCCCAGTGGATACGCTGCCCCCGGCGGTAGCCCTTTGAGCATGCGCAGCCGATAGCTTCGTGCCGGAGTCGCCGGCGAAACGAACGAGGCGTCGATTTCGACGGCGCCAGGAACGATGGCGGCATCTTCGGTCAGCTTTACGCTTGGCGGCGAATCGAACCGGATCGCGACACGCCGCGCCACCTCGCCCACGAGCGCAGCCCACTCGTTCTCGAGATACTGTTGATGGGGCGCCAGGCGCGCCAGGTCCTCAGCGCTCACCCGGACGCGATACGCCTCCGGTGCGAAGATCGCGTCGCCCTCATGAGAAGCTTTAGCTTCCATCGTGGCAACCAATTTGCGCGCGATGTGCGTCGGTTCCAGGTCGCTGGGGAAAGTGCGCGCGAAGGCACGCTCGATCAGTGCTGCGCAGGCCTCTTCGATGCGCGAAAAAAGGCTCACGCAGCGCGCTCGAGACGTGCCACAAAGAATCCATCGCGGCCTTCGATGCCCGGGGGGATCATAATGTCGCCCTGCGCGCTCACCAGGGATGCATATCTCGCCGGAACGAGTCCGCGCATGAAGTGATGGCGCCGCAAGAACGCCTCCACGACCTCAAGGCCTTCGCGCGGATCGCTCGAGCACACCGCATAGACCAGCACGCCACCCGGATACACGCGTGCAGCGGCCGCGTCGAGCAGCTCGCGCTGTAAATCCGCCAGACGACTGCCGTCGTCGGGATGCTTTCGCCAGCGCGCTTCGGCTCGACGTCCGAAGACGCCGGTACCCGAGCACGGCGCATCCAAGACGACACGATCGAACGCACGCTCAAAGAGCGGCTGCGTGGCATCTCCGGTTACGATCGCGGCGGCAATCCCCGCGTCGTCTAACCGATCGCGAAGCACGCGTACTTTGCGGTCGTCCTTTTCAACGCACGTCAAGGCACCTTCCCCTCGCAAGCGCGCGCCGGCTTGCAGCGCCTTGTTGCCCCTTCCGCTGCAAAGATCCAAAATCGCTTCGCCCGGCTGCGGATTGAGCACGTCAACGGGCACGGCCGCGGACTCGCTATGAACCCTCCACGCGCCCCCCGCCGAGGTTTCGTGCGCCCTGACAAACGCACCATCGTCCACGAGCAAGGAATCGTCGACGAGCGAAGACGGACGCGCGCCGATGCGGCGTTCTTCGAACCAGCGCAACGCCCCGCTTACGTCTGTGCGCGCGACATTGACCGCCACGGCCGGCTGGGCGGGTGCGTTGACGGCCTTCAAAATCGATTCCAGCAGTTCGTTCCCAAACTGGCCTCGCCACTGTTTGATAACCCAGGTCGGAAATGAATATTTCGTGCCGAGGAAATCATCGTGGTCGCCGAAGTCGCCTTGGGCCGGCGCAGGCGGGCAATCGCGAATCATCGTGCGCAGGACCGCGTTGACCAGGCCGGCGGTCCCTCGGTGACCATACAGGTGGGCGATCGATACCCATTCATGGACGACGGCGTGTTGCGCTGAGCGCATGCAGAGCAGCTCGTAGCTCGCAAGCCGCAAGATCTCTGCAATCACGAGCGGAGGCGGCTTCGGACGAGCGCCGACGTAGGCGCGCAAATACCAATCCAGCAAGCGCCGCATTTTGATCGCGCCATAAGCCAGCTCAGTTGCTAGAGCGCGATCGCGTTCCTCGAGGTGAGACTTGCGCAGATGGTAGTCGAGCGATTCTTGCGCCGTGCGCTGCCGCGTCCCGTCCGCGGCGAAGACGTCCCGGGAAACATCCAGAGCTAGGCGCCGGGCGTTCATTTCGCCTGCGCCTTCAACCAGCGCACGAAAGCTTCTCCCGTCATCGCCGCTCGGTTCGCCGGGATCATGCGCTCGATCTCGATCGTGCCGTCTCCACACGCGATGACCAGCGCGTCGCCATGGGACGCGAGCAGTTCGCCGGGCGCGCAATCGCCCTCGCTTGAGGGCCCGCGCCTGGCCTGCAAGAGCTTGACCGCGACGCCGGCGATCATCGAGCGCGCCGCCGGTTGTGGCGAATACGCCCGAATCGCATTGACGATCCGCTCGCCCGGCCATTCCCAGTCGATTATCAGGTCGCCCTTGGACAGCGGTTTGGTGACCGAGGGTTCGCCGGTTTGCGGACGCGGCGCGAGTTCGTCTTGCGTTGCAAGCTCGATCGCGCCGGTAATCAGCTTTGCACCGATTTTGGCCAGCCGATCGTGCAAGGTCGCATACGTATCCTGCGGTTCGATTTGAACGGTCGTTTGCAAGATCAGAGGCCCCGTATCCATGCCGGCGTCCATCATTATGATGGAAACGCCGGTTTGCGCATCTCCGTTACGCAGTGCCGACTGAATCGGCGTGGCCCCCCGATAGTGCGGAAGGAGACTCGGATGAACGTTGAGGGCGCCGATGCGCGGGACCTCAAGCAGCTCCGCAGGCAAGATTCGACCGTAAGACGCGAGCACGAAAAGATCGTAGTGCTCGCCGGCGTGCTCGGAGGCAAACGCTTTGAGCGAGCGCGGTTCGTAAACAGGTACGCCATACGCGGCAGCCGCCGTCTTTACCGGAGTTGGCCGCAACTTCTGTCCGCGCCCGGCAGGCCGGTCCGGTTGCGAGATGATGCCTTGCAGCCGGCTGGCCTGCGCCACCGCTTGCAAGCTGGGCACAGCGAAGTCGCTCGATCCGAAAAAGAGCGTTCGTAGCCCTCCGCTTGGCGCTGCGCTAACCGGCGCTTTCCGCCTCGACCGCTTCGGGAGCCACGGTTCCTTCTGAGTCCTCATCAGTGAGGGGAAGGCGGACATCGTGCGCCTTGTCGATATAGAGCACGCCGTTGAGATGGTCGATCTCGTGCTGTAAGCAGCGTGCAAAGAGCCCCTCGCCTTCCAACCGGATCTTCTTGCCCACGCGGTCCAATCCGGTCACCGCGACGAACTCGTAGCGTGCCAGATCTCCGACGTAGCCCGGTACCGAAAGGCAGCCTTCCACGGCTTCAATCTCTCCGCGCGTTTCGACCAATTTCGGATTGATCACGACAAACGGTCCGTGCTCGGGGTCATCATCGTGCAAATCAATGGTAAAGATGCGCTTCGAAACGTCAACCTGCGGCGCGGCCAGGCCGATGCCCGGCGCCTCGTACATCGTGACGAACATGTCGTCGATCAGTTGCTGAAAGAGCGGATCGGCAAGCTCCTGGACCTGGACGCGCTTGGCCATCCTTCGCAGCGTCGGATGGTTTTCGGTGATGATCTTGCGCACGTACGGCATCGCGCGCTACAGATTGGGAGCTCCGCCGCGCCTTACCTGCGACTTATAATGACGTTCGAATCTTTGCCTCACAAGATGTAGTTCGTCAGGTCCGCGTCTTTGACAACGTCCGCTAATTTCTCCCGCACGTAAGCCGCGTCGATTTCCACCGCCCCCGACTCCTCGGGCGCTGCGTAACTTACGTCCTCCAGCAGGCGTTCCATGACGGTGTGGAGGCGCCGCGCGCCGATGTTTTCACTCTGCTCGTTGACCTGCATCGCGAACTGTGCGATCTGCTCGATCGCATCCGGCTTGAAATCAAGCTTCAGGTTTTCCACTGCCAAGAGCGCCTTGTACTGCTCGACGAGCGCGTTGCGCGGTTTGACCAAGATCGTCTTGAAATCGTCGGCGGTCAGCGAATCCAACTCCACGCGAATCGGGAAACGGCCTTGAAGCTCGGGGATCAAATCCGATGGCTTGGTCATGTGGAACGCGCCGGCGGCTATGAACAGGATGTGGTCCGTCTTGATCGCGCCGTGCTTGGTGTTGACGGTGCTGCCCTCGACAATCGGCAGGATATCCCGTTGCACGCCTTCGCGCGAAACGTCCGGCCCACGCGCCCCCTGTGGCCCCGCCACCTTGTCGATCTCATCGATGAAAACGATGCCGTTTTCGCCGGCACGCCGCAGAGCTTCACGCTTGACCGCATCCATGTCGATCAACTTGGCGGCTTCTTCCTGGGCGAATATACGGCGTGCTTCTTGCACGGTCACGCGTTTGCGGCTGCGCTTCTTCGGCAAGAGGCTGCCGAGCATGTCGCCAAGGTCGGCGCCCCCCATCGAGGGATCGACGCCGACGACGCCGATCGGCAAGCTGGCGGATTCTTCGACTTCGATCTCGATCAGGCGCACATCGTAAAAGCCGCGTTCGATATCGGCGCGCGCCGCGTCGCGCGTGCTTGTGGCTTGCTCGCGGGGCGCAGCAGCCGTGGCCGGAGTCGTTGCGGTCTGCGTCTGGGCCCCAGTTCCCCCGAAGATCGAGCCGAGCGTGGCCGCAAACGGATTGCTCGATGCCGGCGGCGAGGGCGGGCGCGTTTCAGGATGTAAGTGGTCGATGATTCGCTCGACCGCGGCCGCTTCGGCGGCCTCGGCAACTTCCTCGCGGCGCTCCTCTTGCACGATGCGAACGGCCGATTCAACCAGATCGCGCACCATTGACTCGACGTCGCGCCCCACGTAGCCGACCTCGGTGTATTTCGTCGCCTCGACCTTCACGAACGGCGCGCCGGCGAGCCCGGCCAAGCGCCGGGCAATCTCCGTCTTGCCGACGCCCGTCGGCCCGATCATTAAGATATTCTTGGGGATGATGTCGTCGCGCAGCTCGTCGTTAACGCGTTCGCGGCGGTACCGATTGCGCATTGCGATCGCTACGGCGCGCTTCGCTTTTGCTTGGCCCACGATATATTTGTCCAGTTCGGCGACGATCGCACGCGGCGTCAAGTTGATCGGAGTGGCAGCCATCACAGCGTCTCGACGATGATGTCTTTGTTCGTGTAGATACAGATGTCAGCCGCGATTTCTAAAGAAGCGCGCGCGATCGCCTGCGCATCGAGCGCCGTGTTACGCATCAGTGCGGTCGCAGCCGCCTGCGCATAAGGGCCGCCGCTTCCGATTGCCACGATACCTTCATCGGGCTCGATCACATCACCATTTCCGCTCAGCACGAAGAGATGCTGCGGAGTCCCGACAATCAACAGCGCCTCAAGCCGGCGCAGCGCGCGATCCGAGCGCCACTCCTTCGCCAGCTCGACGGCCGCCCGCACCAGATTGTCTTTATACTCGCTCAGCTTGCCTTCGAATTTCTCCAGGAGCGTGATGCCGTCGGCGGCGGATCCCGCAAAACCCGCCAGCACTTTGCCGTCGGAGATCCGACGAACTTTGCGCGCGCCGTGCTTCATGATCGTCTTATCGAACGTCACTTGGCCGTCGCCCGCGATCGCCAGTTTGCCGTCGCGCCGAACGGCGATGATGGTCGTGGAGATGATCTGCATCCTCGAGCTTCTTACCCGACGCGCGCGCACAAAGTTCCATCGGCAGCACGAGCCCGTCCTAGCTCGGCCTTGAAACCTCTCACAGCATCGAGCGCGCTGCGCGCCATCTGCCTGCGGCGTTCGCGCTTGTCGCGCACCCGGGCTCCCGGCGCAGGGAAGAAAGCCCAGGTCACGTTCGCGGGTTGGAAATCTGCACTCGCAGTATTTTGGAGGTGGGCCAGTACCGCGCCGAGCGCCGTTTGAGGAGGCACCGGCAAGGGCTGCAGCGCGAGGATTCGGCGCGCCGCATTGATGCCGGCCAAGGCACCGCTGGCAGCCGCTTCCACGTAGCCTTCCGCGCCGGTGATCTGGCCGGCAAAATGTAACGCTTCAAAGCCGTGCAAGCGTAGCTCGCAATCCAAGAGTCGCGGGGAATCGATAAACGTGTTGCGATGCATCACGCCCAGACGCAGCCACTCCGCTTGTGAGAGCCCGGGGAGTTTTGCAAAGGCCTCTTTTTGCGCCGGCCACGTCAGACGCGTTTGAAAGCCGACCATATTAAACGCGGTGCCTTGGACGTTTTCTTTTCGCAATTGAACGACCGCGTAGGGCGTGCTCCCCGTACGCGGATCGCGCAGGCCCACCGGCTTGAGCGGACCAAAGCGCAAGACGTCATCGCCGCGCCGCGCCATTTCCTCGACCGGCAAACAACCTTCAAAGAAGGGGATGCGCCCACTTTGTGCGTCGAGTTCGAAGTCCTTGGGTTGATGCTTAGGAAGCGTGCGCAAATCTGTAAGCAGTTGCTCGTAGGCTGCTGCGTCGAGCGGAATGTTGAGATAATCGTCGCCGTTCCCTTTGTCATAGCGCGCCTTCGCATACATCTGGGTGCAGTCGATCGAATCCGCGGCGACGATCGGCGAGGCCGCATCGTAGTAGTGCAAGCGTCCGCCGTGCTTTCCGCCCACGGCGCGCACGAGGGCGTCGATGTCTGCCAGCAGCTCGTCGCTCGGTAGAGGACCGCAGGCGACGATGACCGGACGATCGCGCGGAATATGGGCGATCTCCTCGCGCCGAATCGTGATGCCGCGGCGCGCCGCCAAACGCGTTTGCACGCTTTGCGCAAAACGCCCGCGGTCGACGGCCAGCGCGCCGCCGGCAGGCACAGCGGTCTCGCGCGCGCTCGAAACGATCAGCGAGTCCAGCTCCGCCAGCTCCTCTTTGAGCAGGCCGACGGCATTTTCCAACGCAGCGCCGCGCAACGAATTGCTGCACACGAGTTCGGCCAGATCCGCAGTCTGGTGCGCGGGGCCGCTGCGCTGCGGACGCATCTCGAAGAGTTCGACCTCGACGCCGCACAGTGAGGCTTGCCACGCGGCTTCGCAGCCGGCAAGCCCCCCACCGATGACGATCAGCCGTCCAGGTTTCGAATCGCTCACGAAATCGCGGTTGGAACCGAGCTCACATCGTGTTGCCGGTCGGCGCTGCATTCGACCGTCGTGGCGCCCCCGCGTTTGGTCTTTTCGACCAGCAGCGCTCCGCAGACGGGGCAGGGTTGCGGCAGCGGACGATCCCACAAGACAAAATCGCAAGCGGGGTAGTTCACGCAGCCGTAAAAAATACGGCCTTTGCGAGACCTGCGCTCGGCGATGACCCCGCCATCCTTGGGACAGCGCACGCCCGTATCTTTGATGATCGGCCGGGTCGTCTTGCACTGCGGGTAGCCCGTGCACGAGATGAACCGTCCAAAACGCCCCGACTTGATCACCATCGGACGCCCGCAGTTTGGGCAGAGCTCATCGGTCGGCTCGTCTTTGAACTCGGCCTTCGGCAAAGCACGCTCGGCCTTATCGAGCTCGGCCTTGAATGGTCCGTAGAATTTGCGCAGGACCGAGACCCAATCCTCATTACCCTCCTCGACCCGATCCAAGCTGCCTTCCATTAAAGCGGTGAATTCCAGGTCCACGATGTCGGGGAAGTGCTCGGCCAGCAGGTCGTTTACCGCGATGCCGATCGGTGTCGGATAGAAGCGCCGCTCGTTTTGCGTAACATATTGTCGCGCCTGAATCGTTTCGACGATCGTGCTGTAGGTTGATGGGCGCCCGATGCGGTTCTCTTCGAGCGCTTTGACGAGCGAAGCTTCCGTGTACCGCGGGGGCGGCTCGGTGAAATGCTGTTTGGGCTCCAAGCGGTGGAACGTCAGCGGCTGCTGCTCGGCAAGCTCGGGCAACCGCGCGCGCGCTCGCGATTGGATCTTGCCATCAGTGCGCGCCGCGCTCGCGCCGGGCTCCGCTTTCTCTTCGTCTTCCTTTTCTTGGTAGACTTTTGTGAAGCCGGCAAACTTCAGAACGCTGCCGGTAGCCCGAAACGTGTACGTGTGGCCGCTCGAGAGCGACGGCGCCCCAATATCGACGGTCGTCTGATCGAAGAGCGCGGGCGCCATCTGCGAGGCCACGAAGCGTTCCCAAATCAACGTATACAATCGCAGCTCATCGCGTTTGAGTATGCGTGCGAGCCCCTCGGGCGTGCGCTCGATCGACGTCGGGCGTAGCGCTTCGTGCGCGTCCTGTGCGCCCTCGCGCACTTTGTGCAAGCGTCCACCATGGTACTCCGGACCGAAATTGCGGCCGATATAGTCTCGAGCAGCATCTCTGGCCGAATCCGAGACGCGCGTGGAGTCGGTGCGCATATAGGTGATCAGGCCCTGCGTGCCTTCTGCTCCGAGATCGACGCCTTCGTACAGCGCCTGCGCAAGCTGCATCGTGCGGCGCACGCGCAACTTCAGTCGCCGCGACGCTTCTTGCTGCAACGTGGACGTCGTGAACGGCGCAGGCGCATTGCGCCTGACCTCGCGGCGCTTGATCGAGTCGACCGCGTATCGTGCACCTTGCAGATCGGCCACGATGGTTTGCGCTTGCCCTTCCTGCGCGACCTCGATGCGCTCGCCGTTGCGCGCCACCAAGTCCGCGGGAAAGGTCGAAGCGTCATCGCCATGCGGCGCGAGGAACGCCGTGATCGACCAATATTCTCTGGGGACAAACCGCTCGATCTCGCGTTCTCGGTCGACGATCAGCTTGACCGCAACCGACTGCACCCGGCCGGCGGAAAGACCGCCCCGGATTTTCGTCCACAAAAGCGGCGAGATCTTGTAGCCCACGATGCGATCTAGAATCCGACGCGCCTGCTGCGCGTTGACGCGATCGCGATCGATGTGGTGCGGCGATCTTAGGGCCGCGAGCGCAGCGTCTTTGGTGATCTCGTGCAATTCGATCCGCTTAGGGTCCGGCAGCTTCAAGACCTCAGAAAGGTGCCAGGCGATCGCTTCACCTTCGCGATCCGGATCGGTAGCCAGATAAACGTCGCTCGCACTCTTGAGCGCCCCCTTGAGCTCTTTGATCACGTCGCCCTTACCTTTTATCGTGAGGTATTTCGGCTCAAAATCGCGCTCGATATCAACGCCCAGCGTGCTCTTTGGAAGGTCGCGAACGTGGCCCACGGACGCCTTGACGATGTAGCGCGCGGGTAGAAATTTCTTCATCGTGCGCGCTTTGGTCGGCGACTCGACGATGATCAGGGGCTTTTTCACGGGCCTAAGTATATACTGCCCGTCAAGTCCGGAGCAATTTTGGCTCACTATCGTGCGACGGCCAGCGGTGATGTCATTTGCATTATTTTGCAAAAAAATGTACGATGCACGCACAGCGCCGAGCTAGCTCGGCGCAGCCGAAGATCTTTATGTTCACGTTCGTCCTTCGGGACGAGAGAGGACTTCCATGGATTCCGACATGATGCCGAACGGCGAAACGATGGCGGAGGAGACGTCCGGTCGCGGACGCCGCAAATCGTCGGGTCGTCGTAAAGTAGCCGGTGCTAGAAAAAAGAGCGCCGGACGCAAGAAATCCGGCGGAAGCCGCAAGAAAGCTGCCGGGCGTAAGAAAGCCGGCGGCCGCAAGAAGGTCGCCCGTAAGGGCGTGCGCCGCAAAAAAGGCGGGCGCAAGAAAGCCGGCGCTCGCAAGAAAACAGCCCGTAAGGGCGCGCGCCGCAAGAAAGCTGGCGGACGCAAGAAGGCCGGCGGACGCAAGAAAGCCGGCGGACGCAAGAAAGCCGGCGGACGCAAGAAAGCCGGCGGACGCAAGAAGGCCGCTCGCAAGGGCGGACGCCGCAAAAAAGGCGGGCGTCGCAAGAAGGCCGGCTAAAAAAGCCAGCACCAGTGAGAAAAACCGGCCGCACAATTTGCGGCCGGTTTTTTTAGGGAGGGGGTCCGCTCACGTCCTTCGACAGGCTCAGGACGAAGTTTGGGCGGGGACGATCACCGGACCGCCGGCGATATCCGGCGCGCGACCGCCGTGCTCTTCTACCCAGTGGCAAGCGGCAAAGTGGCCCGGCGCGTACTCCGCAAAGGGTGGCACCTCGACTTTGCAGCGCTCGAACGCCACCGGGCAGCGGGTGTGGAAGCGACAGCCGGAAGGCGGGTTCACCGGGGAGGGAACATCGCCGGTCAGGATGATGCGCTTGCGGCGCCGCTCGACGCGCGGGTCCGGAATCGGGATCGCCGAGAGCAACGCCTGCGTGTAGGGGTGCAGCGGGTTCTCGTAGAGCGAGTCGCGGTCCGCAAGCTCCATCAGCTTGCCGACGTACATCACCGCAACGCGCGTCGAGATATGGCGCACGACGGACAGATCGTGGGCGATAAAGAGGTAGGTCAGGCGCAGCTGAGCTTGCAGATCCTCCAGCAAGTTGATGACCTGCGCTTGGATCGAAACGTCCAGTGCCGAGACCGGCTCATCGCACACGATGAACTTGGGGTCAACCGCCAGCGCTCGCGCTATGCCGATGCGCTGACGCTGGCCGCCTGAAAACTCGTGCGGATAGCGGTTCGCGTGATAGGGCTGCAGACCGACCAGTTTGAGCAGTTCCTGCGTCCGGTCTTCAGCGGCACGGCCAGTCGCGATGCCGTGGATTTTGAGCGGTTCACCGACGATGTCGCCAACCGTCATGCGAGGATTGAGCGACGCGAACGGATCTTGAAAGATGATCTGCATCTCTTTGCGCAGCCGCCGCACTTCGGCTCGGCCCAGCGTGAGCACGTTGCGGCCCTCAAAGAACACTTCGCCTTTCGTCGCAGGAAGCAGACGCAAGATCACGCGCCCGACGGTCGTCTTCCCGGAACCCGATTCCCCGACCAGACCCAGTGTTTCGCCCGGTGCAATGACGAAATCAACGCCGTCAACCGCCTTGACGTCGCCGATGTGCCGCGACATCAGCCCTGCATGAATCGGAAAGTACTTGTAGAGGTCTTTAACAGAAAGCAGCTCGGTCGCCGGCGTTGCGGCGGGCATCGATTGCGCGAGCGCCATCAGCTTTTCTCCGCGAGGGCCTGTGGCGTAGCCGCCAGGTCGCCGAGTGAAACCCGTGGCGCCGTTTCGTTGTCGGCGGGCCGCTGGCCGTCGGCGCGCTCATCGTACAGGTAACAGCGCGCCACATGGCCGTCCTTGAAGTCGTAGAGCGGCACCGGCTCAGCGCAAATCGGCATGCGGTAGGCGCAGCGCGGCGCGAACGCGCAACCGGGCGGCAGCCGCAAGAGGTTCGGCGGCTGACCCTTGATCGGCTCGAGCCTTTCGGGCTTGGTGGCATCCAGGCGCGGCAGCGAAGCGAGCAGGCCCTGCGTGTAAGGCATCTTGGGCTGTTCGAAAATCTGCTCGGCGGCGGCGTATTCGACCATGTTTCCGCCGTACATCACGAGGACGTTCTTGCACACTTCGGCGACCACGCCGAGATCGTGCGTAATCATGATGATCGCCGCGCCCGTGCGCTGTTGCATCTCGTTCATCAGATCGAGAATCTGTGCTTGAATCGTAACGTCGAGCGCCGTCGTGGGCTCGTCGGCAATCAGCACCTTCGGTTCGCACGAGAGGGCCATTGCGATCATCACCCTCTGGCGCATGCCGCCGGAAAACTGGTGCGGATAATCTTTAAAGCGTTTTTCGGGGGCGGGAATGCGCACGAGCTTGAGCATTTCGACCGTCTTGGTAAACGCGTCGCGCCGGTTGTAACCGAGATGTAGCTGAACGGCTTCCGAGATCTGTTCTCCGATCGTGAGCACCGGGTTGAGCGAGGTCATCGGGTCCTGGAAGATCATCGCGATCTCGTTGCCGCGGATATGCCGCATCTCGTTCTCGCTCTTGGTCAGCAGATTCTCACCGTTCAGCCTGATCTCACCGGCTTCAATCTTCCCTGGCCGCTGGATCAGCCGCATGATCGAGAGCGCGTTGACGGACTTGCCCGAGCCGGATTCGCCGACGATTCCCAGCGTCGAGCCCGCCTCGATCGCGTAGGATAGCCCGTTGACCGCTGTGACGAGACCGTCTTCGGTCAAAAACGTCGTGCGAAGATTGCGAACCTCGAGCAGCGCCACGTATTAGATGCCCGTCAGCGAGAGAATCGCCCAGAATACGACCAGGCAGACAGCCACGAAACCGGTCAAGCGCTTGAGGTTCTCTTCGGTTCCTACCCGTCCGCGATAGGCGGATTCCACCCGCCCGCCGATCGTGCCCGAGAGCCCCTCTTGCTTCGTGGTCTGAATCGCCAGCAAAAAGATCAAGCTGAACGCGAAGAAGATCGCCAATCCCGCGACCAGATGCGTTGCCCAGGGAAGGTGCTGCGCTACAAAAGTGTGCGGAATCTGCGACGGCTGCAAATTCGGGGTGAACGGGGTCGCTGTCGCCACGGGTAGCGGAGCGGCCGCTAAGAGCAGGTCGATCAAACTGCGGACTCCGTTCTAAGCGCTAGGCGAGCGGCTAGACTCTCCGCCTGCAATCCGAATTGCGCGCGCTGTTTGGGTTGGCTGTCGTGCTGAACCAGGACCGCAGGAACTCCTATTCGCTCGATTGAGATGCCCAGGCCATGATCCGAGGCGAACTCTACGACCGCTGAACCGAACCCGCCTGCGAGCGAATGTTCTTCTAAGGTGAGAAAGCGCTGATGGGTGGTCGCCAGCTCGATCAACAACGTCTCGTCGAGCGGCTTGGCGAACCGCGCATTGACGATCGTCGGGCGTTGGGCATCGGACGGCAGCAGGTCGTACGCGTCGAGCGCCGTTTCAACCGTATTTCCCAACGCCAAGACCGCAGTTCCGCCTCCCCGGCGCAGCACTTCTGCGCGGCCGTGTACGATCGGCGGAAGCGGATCGCGGTGCCGGCCGCTCGTGCTACCGCGAGGATACCGGATGGCGACCGGCGTGCCGAGCGAGAGTGCGTGTTCGAGCATCGGCAAGAGCTCGTCTTCGTCCCGAGGGGCCATCACGGTCATGTTCGGCAGCGTTCGCAGGTATGCGATGTCGTAGAGGCCCATGTGCGTCGGCCCATCGTCACCAACGAACCCGGCGCGATCGAGGCAGAAGACAACCGGAAGATTCTGCACGACCACATCGTGCACGACCTGGTCATAAGCTCGTTGCAGGAACGTCGAGTAGATCGCACAGACGGGTTTTAGGCCCGCCGTGGCGGCGCCCGCCGCAAAGCAAACCGCGTGCGCTTCGGCGATACCGACGTCGAAGTAGCGCTCCGGAAATCGCTTGGCGAACTTTGAAAGTTTCGTGCCGTCGGGCATCGCTGCCGTGATGCCGATGATGTGCGGATCGCGTTCCGCCACGACGTTCATCGCGTCGCCGAATCGGTCCGCAAACGTCGGCCGGGCATCGGGCTTCTTGGGAATCGTTCCGTCCTGGATTTCGAACGGAGGGCTGCCATGGAAGGTGCGCGAGTCGGATTCCGCCGGAACGTATCCCTTGCCCTTGATCGTGCGGACGTGCACGAGCACCGGCCCCGAAATGCTGCGCGCGGTCAAGAGCGCGTCGATCAAGGTGTCGATATTGTGGCCGTCGAGCGGCCCCATGTACCGGAACCCGAGCTCTTCGAAGATGACCGCTGCCTTCTCCGCCGGCGCGATGAAGCGCATCGCTCCCAGCTCGGCGCTGGAAAGCGCCTTGCGCGCGGTGCCCCCGAACGGGATGTGATCGAGCACGTCTTTCGTTCGTTCGCGCGCCGTATTGAACAGCGGTTTGCTACGCAATACAGAAAGGTACGCCGCGATCGAGCCGACGTTCGGCGCGATCGACATCTCGTTGTCGTTGAGGATCACGATGAAGTTGCTCTTTAACTGGCCGGCGTTATTGAGCGCCTCATAGGCCAGGCCGCCGGTCAGCGCGCCGTCTCCGAGCACAGCCACGACGGCGTGATCTTGCTGCTTAAGATCGCGTGCCGTCGCCATCCCCAGTGCGGACGAAACGCCGGTCGATGCGTGCCCTGCCCCGAACGGATCGTATTCCGATTCGGAGCGCATAGCGAAGCCGGACAGGCCGCCGCCCTTGCGCAGGGTTGAAAACCGGTCTCGGCGCCCGGTCAAGAGCTTGTGCACGTAGGTCTGATGGCTAACATCCCACACGAGCCGGTCGGTGGGGAGATCGAGCACGCGGTGCAACGCGAGCGTGAGCTCGACGACCCCCAGATTGGGAGCCAGATGGCCGCCGTTGCGGGAGCACGTGGAGATCAGTTGCTCGCGGATTTCCGCTGCGAGTAGGTCGAGCTCCGGACGGGCAAGCTTCTTGACGTCCGCGGGGCAGTCGATTCGTTCGATGATCATTGGCGGTCCCTCGTTCGACGCTGAGCGCAGCGCGTCCGTTGCGCAGGAAATCCCTTCTTTTCTTGGACAGTACCGAGCGGTGGAGCAGCCGTCGCGCCTGGCCCCGAGCATCGCGCTGCGCAAACGCCGCGACGTCTGGCGCGACCTCGCCCGGATCCTCTCGACGATCTTCAATCCGTTCTTGACCGCGCTGGGGCTGTTCATCATTCTGGCCCATACGCAAGCGACCGACACCCTCGATTTCTGGCGGCTAGCGTTCTTAACGACATTCTTCTCGTCGATCGGTCCGATGCTTTACGTCTTTTGGCTCTACGCCAGCGATCGGATCTCCGACTTGGATATGTCGATCCGTTCCGAGCGCGAGACGGTGTTCAGCACCTTCGTCGTCTTCTATCTGCTCGGCACGTTAGCGCTCTGGCTGACGCACTCGCCTCGGTTGCTGATCGCGACCTTGGCCGGCTACACGCTGAGCACAGTCGTCGTGCAATACATTACGCGCTACTGGAAAATCAGCACGCACGCCTTGGGCATCACGGCACCGCTCGTCGTGCTCTGTCTGCTCTACGGACGTCAGCCCTTACCGTTCCTGATTTTGATCCCGATGGTTTGCTGGGCGCGCGTGTATTTGCGGGCTCACTCCTGGCTGCAAGTCTTTGCGGGAGCGGCGCTCGCAACGTTTTCGGTCGGCCTCTTCTTCAAGATATTTCATATCATACGGCTGTAAACAACGCGGTTTTCCCAGTCATACTTCGACAAGCTCAGTATGACGCTGGAACTACTTCGCTACACGACCTCTTGTGACAGATGCGTATGTGCAGTTTGGTTCGAACTCGCCCGTAATCATCCGCACCGCGACGCGAAAGGCTTCCAGGTCGCCATTCGTCACGTACGTCGTGCCGGCGAGGCCGCGCGCGATTCCGTTGCCGGCGCTCAGTTTTGCGGCTCGCTCGGCTTGTTCGAGCGCCGGATCGATACGCATGACGCTCGGCCCCAACGCGTCAGCGAAGTGCAGGTCCAAAATCGGGTAGTGCGTGCACGCCAGGATCACTGCGTCCAGGCCGGCTGGCAACTGAGCGCATATCGCCGCCACGGCTTCGTGCGCCTCTTGCGTGCCAACTTTACCGGCCTCGACCAGCGGCACGAGGCCGGGCGCTGCAACCTCGAAGACCACCGCTTTCGGGACGCGCGCGTGAATCGCGCGCGAATACGCACGCGCTCGAACAGTGGTGCTCGTGGCAATAACGCCCACGTTGAAAAATCCGCTGCGCTCCACAACCAGCGCAGCCGATTCGATCAAATCGAGGATCGCAACGCTCGAAGGAGGCCACCCAAATTCTTGCGCGATCGCACACGACGTGTTGCAGCCCATCACGATCATCGTAACGGCAGCCTCGTTCAGGAAGCGCACATTTTGGGCCAGCAGCCCTGCCAACTCATGGGACGGCCGGTCGCCATACGGCACGTGCGCTTGATCGGCAAAGAAGAACAATTCATGGTGTGGCAGCCGCTCCTTTAACCGTCGCACGACGGACAGGCCGCCCAGCCCCGAATCGAAGATGCCAAGCATCAGCGCTGTTCGCTTTGCGAGCTGGCTCTGGGCGCGCCGGCATAATCGCCGATGCCATCAGCGATCGCGCGCGCAACTTTTTCCAGCCAGTCCGGCGATCGGAGCAACGCACGATCGTCGGGATTGGACAGGAATGCCGTCTCGACCAAGACCGCAGGCATCGTCGTGTGGTGAACGACGTACAAGGTTTCCTTAATGACGCCATCATCTTTGGTTCCGAGCGCGGCGGAAACCAGCCGGCGGTGAATTGCGCTAGCAAATGGGAGGTCTACGGCCTTGTAATAATAGGTCGTCGTCCCGTTGGGGCGCCCGTTGACGAAACTATTGACGTGAACCGATACAAAAAGACGCGCACCGCCGTTGTTCGCAACATCGACGCGAGCCTGTAACTCGTCACGGTCGGACGCACCGGGACCGTAGACGTCGGTATCGCTCGAGCGGGTCATTCGTACTTCCCAGCCGCGCGAGAGCAAGATCGAGCGCAAACGCGACGAGATGTCCAGCGTGAGCGTCTTTTCAACCAGGCCGCTGTTTTGCGCACCGGTATCACTGCCTCCATGACCGGGGTCGATCACGATCAAGCGTGGATCGGTCGGCGCCGACGAAGCCGGCGGTGGAGTGAACTTCCAATTCGATGGAACGGGCGCGGCCGAGGCCAGCGCTCCTATGGAGCCAGTGCCGGACCTTGCGACCACGTCGGCCTGCGAATCCTTAACGGAGATCGCTAGTCCGCTCTGCGAAGGCGTAACGTCAACTTCGTTTTGGCCGGTCAAGGTCAGTGCGACACGGACCGTCGTCGCCGAAAGCTGGCGCACCCGCAGCGACGTAACCTGGGCCGCCGACGGTGTTTCGTCACGCGGCGCGATCTGCAAGATCGCCGGATGAATATCGACGTACCATCGGTTATCAAGCAAACGGTGCCATTCGTAACCGGCGTTTCCGCTTACGGAGATTTGCGCGTCAAATTCGCCGGCGGCCGGCTGCGCTTCGACCCCGGTCACGACCGCCGAAGATGGCGCCGTGGGTTCCGGCGTCGCTTCGCCGCCCGAGGGCTCCGGCGACGGGGAGCTTTCAATCGCGGGCGGGGGTGGCGAGGGCGGCGCGGGGTAGTTGAAGCCCGGCGTCCCGCCGTGCAGCACCAGCAAAAAATCCAGATGGTCGCCGGATTTTCCATCGTCGGCGCGCGCGTGGGGCACGAGCACGATCGTCACTTTCGTATCGGGATCTCGGGTTGTACCGCCCATCTGGACGTCGATCTCGGAAAGACTTGCATCGCGTACTTTTCGCACCCGTTCAAGCGTGCTGCCGACGCCCGCAAAATCGTAAATCACGCGGCCGTTGGGCGAGGGCAATCGCCTCGCGTGCAGCGGAAAAGCGGCATGCATGACCAGCAGCGACCCATCCCGCGTCGATTGGACGTCGGCCGAAGCGATCTGCGGCTGTAAGACCATCTGACCGCGATCGGACTTGGGCTCTAAATAAAGCGCACGTAAAAGCGTGTATAACGGCAAATAGACGTCGCCGTTTCGCACGAACGGCGCGAAGGGCGCTTGTGCCGAGACGTCTTCCATGTCGTAGCGTTGGTCGCCGACCGCAAAACTGATGATGCGCGGCTCGGCGGTCGTCAGCAGAACGTACCGCTCGCCGTTTTGCCACGCGACGGAAACGCCGAGCTTTGAGAGGACCGATTGCAGCGCCGTATCGTGAAGCGCAACGGCCCAGTCGCCTTTTTGCGCGCTCGCGCGCGCAAAGCTCAGGTGCTGATGGCCAAACCAAAACGATGGCGCATTTTTCGCTGCGGGCGTTGCGGCCAGGGCCCAGAACGGGGCGAGCGCCCCGAGAACTATTGCGCTACCAGTCCGAACGGCGCAGCGGTGTATCCAGTGCAAGATGTCCCCCAGGCAACGTGTCGACCCGTTCCCCTTCAATCCGAATTGCGACGGCGTCGATTCCCGGCAGTGCCGTTAACGTCCAGACAAGCGCTTTGAACTCGCCGGATTCTCCGAGACTGCCCCCTCCCTGCGAGCGGACTTCGCCGGAAAGGTCAACGTCGGCCGTCGAACCATTAACGTTGAGCGAACGCACCTGCGTTCCGGGCGGAAAACGAATCGCATCGATCGTGCTCGATGGGCCGGCGATTGCCTGCACCGCGGCATACAGCGCCGCGTTGTGCAACCGCTCCGCCGCCGACTCGCCGCCGGCTTGCGGCCGCAGGCTGATCGTCCATGGAACTTCCGTCGTTCCGTCGAGCTTCGTATAATAAACGGTAATGCGCTCGCCGATCGCGCTGCGATGGCTCTGCGAAAACACGAACCACGATACCGCAGCGGCCAACACGAACAGCGCCAATAAAAAGAAAAGCCGCGAACTTTTCACGGGCTCTCATCTTCGCGCTTGACCGGCGCGCGCCCCCGCGTTCCCAGCACCGCAACCGAAGCGAGCCCAAAGCTGATGCCTGCCGAAGCAAAAACGACGCGATACCCTTCGAGCGAGCCGCCGGTTCGCGCCAGAATCCACCCGCCGAAAAGTGGCGCGAGAACTGCAGGCAGGTTCGACGCGATGCCCCACACGCCCAGATCGCGCGCGACATCTCGCATCTTCGGCACGCTTTCGATTGCCAAGGCCCAGCCGGTCGAGAGCGCGCCGCCAAAACCGATTCCGAAGAGTCCGGCAAAGCCGAGAATCCAACTCTCTTGCGGAACGAGCGCAAATCCAAATCCGGCCAGCGCCATCGGCAAGCACGACAGCGCGGCCACGAGTTTGCGCGGCGCGCGGTCGGATAGGATCCCCAGCCAGACGCTCGAGGTCAGTGCGCCAAGCAACGAGCAGCCTGCAACCAGCGCGGTGCCGCCCGACGGCTTCGCATTGTGCAAGACGTCCCGGAAAAAATACAGCACGAACGTCGTGAGGATCGTCAGACCAAAGACGACGCAGGCGCGCGCGACGAAGACGAGGATGAAATCGTGCCAATCCTTGACGCGCGCCGAAGGTTCGCTTTCACCAAAGGGCCGTTCGTCGAGGAGCAGCAGGGTCAACACGCCGATGGCGATCAACACCCCCATGGCGACGAACGTAATTTGCGGATTCGTCGTCCCCGCAATTGCTAAGCCAATGATCGCCCCAATGATCAGCGCCGCCCCGCGCACACCGGACACCAGGCCCCATGACTCCCGCGGAACGACATCGGGAATCACCGCTTGGTAGGCCGCCAGGCTCACGTTGAACGCAACCGTCGACAGGATAAGCAGCGCGACGAACGTCGTCATCGAATGCGTCAGTCCGAGCAGGCACAGAGCCGGCGCATCGATGAGCGCCCCTGCCAGGATCAGCCCGCGCCGGTCGGTCCCTTTGGCGCGCAAACGATCCGAAAGCGCGCCGGCTGCCGCAGGCACGATCATCGTTGCCAATCCGACGATACTCGCGATCACGGCCAGCTTCGCCAGATAGTTGGTCGGCGAAAGCTGCAAGACTTTGGCGGGAACCGCAATGGCCATCACCGCCGCATCTTGCAGCGAGAGCGGGATCCAGAAGAGGTTGATCAGCGTCGCTTTCCGCAGGCGGAAAGGACGCCTCAAACTCATCGCGTCTGAGTCGTGGCCGGCTGGTCCGCAACAACGCGGTAGTTGGAAAACTCTCCCTGAGCGGTCGCCTTGACTGCAGACACCGAGATCTCTGCGCTGTCGAGGGCCGGGAATTGGTATCCCTGCACCGTCGTCGGCTCGACGGTCAGATGAATCAAGCCGCCGTTCTCATACTGCCAGAGAACCTCGCGCAGCCCGGCGCGCGCATCGATCGTCGCGCGCACATCCTTGAGGTGGCCTCGCGACCGATCGCGCAGCGCCAGGACGCTGAGGTCGCCGTGGCGCTCCAAGAGCGACAGGTCGTAGTGCTTGGGCCAATTGTTCGGATCGATAGCGGCCAGGCTGATCGTTTCGAAACCCTTTCCAAACCATGGGACGTGCGTAAAGTGCACGGTGTACGGCCCATTTCGTTCGTAGCTTCCTGTTCCGTCCAGGTGGAAACGCAGCCATGGAAAGGAGTGCATCACAACTTTGACATGCACGTCGAACGTATACGAGCGGATCGCTGCCTTGTTCGAAGCGATCTCCTCGATCGCGACAGCCGCTGGATTGTGCGAAGGTGAGGGCGCGGGAACCGCCGCGACTGCAAGTAGGCAGCAAAAAAGAGCCGCTATTTTCATGCGGGCCGTTTCGACGAGTCCCCCTCCGGCCGCTCTTTTGCCTTAAGGCGGCCGCCGGCTTCCAGCGTGAAGTCGTGCCCGCGCCAGCGGACGCCGCGCCCCAAAAAACTGTATCCCCACACACAAAACGCCAATGCATCCCGCAGCGGAACCAGCCAGGGGGAACAGTGCGAGCCGGTTCGTAATGCCGTCCGCGTGAGGTCGTGCAAGGCAAAGCGCAGACCACCGGCTGCAATAATCAAGCCCAGACTCAGAGCAACGTTGCGGCTCAAGATCAGGTACAACAGCGCGAAAGGCAGCGGATAGGTGAGCCCGGAAAATGCGTAGCCGAGCGGGCGCACGGCGAGGATCGTGCGAGCCCAGCGCAACTCGTGTTGCCAGAGCGCGCCCAGCGTCGGCTCGTAAATGACGTTTTGCACGACGTATGGCGAGAGCGCTACGGACCAGCCGCGTTCAGATACCAATTTGCCGAGCTGATAATCGTCCGCAAGATGCGGCGCTAAAGCCTCAAACCCGCCGATCGCCGCCAGTGCTGCGCGCCTGACCGCGATCGTTGCGCCGAAGCCGAAGCGCAAGCCGCCAAGCCGCAACGCCACCAACACCGACGGCGCAAAATATTCGTTGATGAACATCGCGCCGAGTGCTGACGGCGTCCCCTTCATGGGAACTCCCTTGTAAAGGCACGTCACCGCACCGACATCGGGATCCGAAAATGGGCCCGCGATCGAACGCAGGTAGCTCGACTCGACGCGCATGTCGCTGTCGGCGATCACAAACAGGTCGCCGGTCGCCGCACCGGCCATGCTTAGGAGATTAGCGACCTTGGGATTCGTTGCCGATCCAGCATCACCGACAACAACGCACACGTCTCGGCTCGCGAACCGTTCTTGGACGCGCCGCGCGATCTCAAGCGCCGGATCCTTCGGATCGCTGACGCCGAAGATCACTTGGAACGGTGCGTAATCCTGATCGCAAAACGAGCAAAGGTTCTCGTACAGAACGGGTTCGAGGCCGAACAGCGGCTTGAACACCGTGATCGACGGCGTGCCGTCGAATTCGATTTTCCGCCGCCCAAAGGCCGCCATGCACCGCCCCGCCACCGCAAGATAGGCGATCCCGGCCAGGCTGGCTCCCAGCGCGATGGCAGCCGCGGCGCCGAGAACGCTACGCGCCATTGCGATCCGCGATCTCGCCAAAGCTTGCCGGCGCGATCTTTAACGAGCGCAGTACCGCTTTGGTGTCGTCGCTGGTGAGCGCTGCCAGCTCACCAGCGAAGGCGTAGTCTGCAATCGCGGGGTCGATCCCGGCCCACGGACCGGTCGCGGGATGAAAATACATTTCCGAGACGCCGTTGGGTAAATGCGCCAGGATCCGCAAGACGCGAGGCGCGAGCATCCGGCCGCTATCGTTCAGGCCGAAAACAAAATCGTTGGTCGCCACGCCGGCTGCATTTAGACGCTGCTTCATCAAACGCAGCCAAGGCCAAAGCAGCACGGCGTTGCCGAGCCGCGTGAAGAAGTGGTCGCGCGCGGCCCCCCACGATGCAAAGAATGGCTCCCTAGGAATGCGCACCGCGCGCAGGCCGTAGGCCGGCCCCACTTTAAGGATCAAGCCGAGCACTGTTGGATGCACGTGCATGTGATTCTGCGCGTTGACGTGATCCAGCGGCAATCCGGTCGCGGCAAAGGCCTCGAATTGCGCGCGAATCTCCGACTCTAATTGCGCCCGGATGCCGCGTCGAAAAAAGAAGCGCACACCGGCACGACCGAGATCCGTGAAGAAGCACCCTCGTTCATCCACCAAATCCGGAATCCGCGAAGGCGGCAGTGCAGGCCGACCATTGACGAGCACGAGGTGCAGCCCAACGCGTAGCGACGGCAGGCGGCTCGCGCGCGCAACCGCATCCTGGGTCGCCGGAGCTGCGACCATGAGGCTTGCGGCACGAAGGACGCCTTCGCGGTGAGCCCGCTCAACCGCTTCGTTTACTTCGCCGGAGAGACCGAAATCGTCCGCCGAAACGATCAGCGCTTTGCGAATGTCGTTAACGGGTTGCGCGAGCTCGTGAAAACTCTCGGATTCGGCCGCCGGTTTGGATCAGGCTGAGCGCTCCTTGTGCGATCGTGGGAATCGTTCTCGGCCGCAACAATTCCGGCGCAAAACTAGCCATGTGCGCTTCGTTTTCAGCCAAACAAGCCTGCAAAAACTTGCTGAACGTCAGGTCCTGGAACATGTCGCCGGCCGCAAACACGCCGCTGTCCTCCTTGGCTTCTTTCGCCCGGCCGATCGTCTTGAGCAGCGCTCGCAGGTAGCCGAGCGCAGTCGCGCCGACCCGGGCCACGGCTACATATCCGCTGACCGCACGCTCGTAAGCTATCCAGTTAACGAAAAAGACGATGTGGCGAGCTTCTTCAAAGAGGACTCGCGCAAACAGCGAGGTCAGTGTTTCGGGCAGGAAGCGCGCTTCGCGCGCCAGCCGAAAGATCCCGAAGCCGAAGAACGAATCGAGGCACTCGTTGTAGCCGAAATCGATGAACGCTCGACGCGTCGGCCGTACTTTGGGTTCGGAGCGGGTCGCCCGCAGTTGGTAACGATCGACGAGCGCCCCGATCATGCGGGCATGACGATCCTCCTCGTATCCTTGAAGGGCGATCGCTTCGCGGATCAGGCCGTCGCTCTGCCGCTGGGCAAAACCGTTGACCATCGCGCCGGCGTTGAGCTCGACTTGCAATGCCGTGCTCCAAACGGGTATCCCGCGCAAGCGTTCGAGCGACACCTCGTCGAGCTCGGGCCACGGCAGTTCCTCCGGCTCGTACGCGAGATGCGTGTCGATGAACCAGCGGCAAAAAAGGTTTCTATGTTCTTGTGAACCGATGCGCATGCGCCGCTATTCGCGCACGGCCTGCAGGAGCATTTTCAGGAATTGCGGCAACGTGTAGAGTATGACGGACGTTCGCGTCGATGGCACCGCAGCGCGAAAAGCGGACCACCTCAAGATCAACCTCGAGCAGGACGTCCTCGCCAAGGGCATTCGCAGCGGCTTCGAAAGGTATCGTTTTGCGCATTGCGCACTTCCCGAGATCGATTTCGAGAAGGTCGATTCCTCGCTGGACCTCTTCGGACGCCGACTGGCAGCGCCGGTGCTGATCTCGAGCATGACCGGCGGCACGCCCCGAGCGCAGGCCATCAATCGCGTCCTCGCTTCCGTCGCGCAGGAAGAGCGGGTGGCGATGGGCCTGGGCTCGGCGCGCGCACTTTTGGAGGAGCCCGAGCTTCTGGCGACGTTCGACATACGCGCGTTCGCGCCGGATATTTTGCTCTTTGCCAATTTCGGCGCCGTGCAATTGAACCGCGGATACGACGCGCAGGACTGCCGCCGGCTCGTGACTGCCCTGGAAGCCGATGCACTGATTTTACACTTGAACCCGCTCCAAGAAGCGCTGCAGCCGGGCGGCGACACGTGCTTTGAGGGTCTGCTCTTAAAAATTGCAAGCGTGTGCGCGGCCTTGGAAGTTCCGGTCGTCGTTAAAGAAATCGGCTGCGGCATCGGCCCGGAAGAGGTGCGAGCGCTCTTTGATGCCGGCGTAAGCGCCGTCGACGTCGCGGGCGCCGGCGGCACATCCTGGAGCGAAGTCGAAAGCCACCGAATCAAGGAGCCGTGGCGGGCACGGGTCGCATCTGCTTTCGCAGGTTGGGGCATCCCGACCGCCGAGTGCTTGATCTCCGCGCGAGCGATTGCGCCGAAGGAGTTGATCTTCGCAAGTGGCGGCATTCGCGACGGCATCGACGTCGCCAAAGCAATCGCGCTGGGGGCCGACCTCACCGGGATTGCCGCTCCATTCTTGCGTGCGGCGGCGAGCGGGGCCGATGCAGCGCGCGATAGCGTGCGCGAGATCGTGCAGACCTTGCGCGTAGCGATGTTTGCCAGCGGGGCCCGGCGGCTCGTCGACTTGCGCTCGCGCGGACGGCTGCGCCGCGTCGGCGAAGCATGAACGAACGTGCGGCTGCCGATGCGTATTGCAAGCTGCTCGCGGCCGAGCATTACGAGAACTTTATCGTAGCATCGCCGCTGCTGCGCTCGCGGGTGCGGCTCGACCTGATACGTCTGTACGCGTATTGCCGCACAACCGACGACCTCGGTGACGAGAGCGGAGCGGGCGCACGAGTACGCCTGGAGCGCTGGCGCGACGAAGTAACGGCGTTCTTCGCCGGCCGCCCGGCTGTGCATCCGGTGCTGATCGCGTTGCAGGAAACCGTCGCTACATACGCGCTGCCGGAACGACCGTTCGTTGATCTGATCGCAGCCAACATCGCCGACCAGTCCGTGCACTCTTACGAAACCTGGCCCGAGCTCTTTGAATACTGCTCGCTCTCGGCCGCACCGGTCGGGCGGCTCGTACTCCAAATCTTCGGTCTAACGAGCCCGGCTGCCCGAAGTCTGTCCGATGATGTGTGCATCGGTTTGCAACTCGCAAACCACGCACAGGACGTCACGCGGGACGCGGCACTGGGCCGTACCTACCTCTTGCAGACGGACATTCGAGCCGGCGGAACTGCGGGCGCCGTCCGCGCACTCTGCGAGCGCGGACGCGCGATGCTGCAGTCCGGGCGTGCGCTGGAGGCGATGGCTCCGCAGCCGCTGCGATTTCAGCTGGCGCTCTACCGCCTGGGCGGGCTGGCGATCTGTGAGCGGATCGAGGCGCTTGGCTACCGCACCGACCTGCGGCGCCCGAGCATCAGCCCGCTTCACAGGTCCGGCATCCTCATGCAAGCTGTGCTGCAGTCACTGCACCCCTCGAAGGAACAAGCCGGTGCGCAGGCCGTCGGTAGCCACCGCTAGCGTCGTCGCCGGCGGCGATCCGTTACGTCAGTCAGAACGCTTTTGCGAGCGCATGGCGCGTCGCGAAGCCAAGAATTTTTACTGGGGTTTCGTTTCGCTGCCGCGCGATCAACGCATCGCGATCTACGCGCTCTACGACCTGGCTCGCCAAATCGACGACGAGGCGGACGCGGCCGGCGTGGACCTGGGAGACCTCCCGCGGCGCTTGAATGCCTATCGCGAGCGGGTCCGTGAGTGCGCGAGCGCAAGGTACTCCGACCCGATCACCCACGTGTTGAGCCATGCGATCAAACGTTATCAGATTCCGGAAGTCGAGCTGCAAATGCTCATCGACGGCGTCGAAATGGACGCTGCGTGCACGCGCTACGAAACGTGGGAAGATCTCCAGCGATACTGCACGCTCGTGGCGTCCGTCGTCGGACGAATGTGCGTGCGGATTTTCGGGTTCGACGACCCGCTCGCGCTGCGATTTGCCGACGAGCTTGGCCTGGCGCTTCAACTTACGAACATCTTGCGCGACGTGCGCGAAGATGCCAGCCTGGGGCGCATCTATCTGCCGGCCGAAGATCTGCGCCGGTTTGGCATCCTCGAAGCCGACATCCTCGACGGAAGCGTGCCTATGGCTTGGGAGCGGCTGATCGCATTTGAAACGCAGCGCGCCCGCAGCTTGTTTGACCGCGGGTATGGTGTGCTGGCGCACATCCCGCGCCGCGCGGCGGCCTGCGTGCGAACGATGGCCGGCATCTACGAGCACATCCTGTGCATGATCGAAGACGACCCGCAGCTTCCGCTGCGCGAGCGTGCGTCGCTTTCTCGAACCCAAAAATTGCGCATCATGGTCGGATCGTGGCTGCGCCCCATGTAGCAATCGTCGGCGCAGGCCTGGCAGGTCTCTCGGCAGCTCTCGAACTCAAAGCTGCCGGATGCAGCGTTCACCTTTACGAGCGAAGCCGCCTGATCGGCGGGCGGGCAACGTCGTTCGAAATCGACGGGCACGAGGTCGACAACGGGCAACACGTGTTCCTGGCGTGCTGCACCGAGTTCATCCGTTTCGCGGCCCGTGCAGGCATGGCGGCGAAACTCTACCTTCAGGAGCGCTTCGAGGTGCTCGCGTTCTCAAAGGACGGCACCCGAGGGAGATTGCGCGCCGCGCCGTTGCCCGCGCCACTCCATCTGGCGGCGTCGTTGCTTGTCTACCGCCATTTGGGCTGGGGCGCGCGCTGGCAGGTGATGCGCGCGCTGACGTCCATCAAAAGCGCGCTGCACTCGGACATGAGCTTTGGGCGATGGCTCGTTAGCCATGGCCAGCGCCCAGAAGCGGTGCGTGCTTTTTGGGAACCGTTCATCGTCCCCGCGCTCAACGCGCCGCTCGACCGCGTCAGCGCACGCGATGCTGCGTTCGTCATCGTGCATGCGTTTTTTGAAAATGCGGGCGCGGCTCGGTTCGGTTTTTCGACCGTACCGCTCGCTCATATCATGGCCGCCGCAGCACGCCATCTGGACAGGGTTTCGCTCTCGACCGCCGTGGTTGAAGTAGACGCCGAGTCGGACGGGCACGCATCGTTGCGCTTGGCCGGAGGAGAAACCGCCGGCTACGACGCGATCGTGGTGGCGGTGCCACCGCGGCAGCTGGCGAAACTCTTGCGAGATCCTGGGCGGTACGGTCTGCCTGCGCTGGACGGGTACGAGCCGATGCCGATCATCGACGTTCACCTCTGGCACGATCGCGGCATCCTCGGTTTCGACTTTGCCACACTCTTGGATTCACCGGTCCAATGGATCTTTCAAAAGGAGTCAGGCTATATCTGTTGCAGCGTCAGCGCCGCTGATGAATACGTCATGCGTCCGACCGCCGAACTGGCCGCCCTCGCGTGGAACGAAGTCCGCGGCGCGATACCGGGGCTGGCAGGCGCCCACCTCGTGCGCAGCGCCGTGACCCGCAATCCCGAAGCGACGTACTTACCAAAGCCCGGCGTCGTTCGGCCACCTCAGCGCACCCGGCAGCGCAACGTCGCGATCGCCGGTTCGTGGACGAACACGGGCTGGCCGGACACGATGGAATCGGCGGTTCGCAGCGGCATTGCGGCCGCCGCTGCGCTCGGGGTGGTGACGACCGTTGCGTGACCCGCTCAGTTCCGCCGTGGAGTGGCTGCTTGCGCGACAAGCAAATGAGGGCTGGTGGTCGGGCGAGCTGGAGACGAACGTGACGATGACGGCCGAGCACGTGCTGCTCTTACGCTTCTTGGGCGCAGAAATCGCGCCACTGAAGGCCGGCGCGACAAAACATCTTCTCGTCAACCAACGCTCCGACGGCTCGTGGGCACTCTACCACGAAGGACCCGCCGATTTGAGCACGACCATCGAAGCGTACGTCGCGCTTAAAGTGTTGGGTGTTGATTCGAGCACGCCCGAGATGGAACGCGCCCTGGCGGTCATCCGCCGGTTTGGCGGCCTCTCAAACGCACGCGTTTTCACCAAGATCTGGCTGGCACTTTTCGGAAAATATCCCTGGGACGGCATCCCAACCTTGCCGCCGGAATTGGCCTTCTTTCCACCCGCGGTACCTTTCAATTTTTATGATTTCGCGTGCTGGGCGCGCGGGACGATCGCACCGCTTACGGTCGTGATCTCGCGGCGACCCGTGCGCGCGCTGGGAGTCGACACCTCCGAAATCGTTGTCGGCGCACCGCCGCAGGCGCTGCGGCACGTGCGCAGTCGCGGGCTGTTTTGGTGGATCGATCAACTGCTCAAACTCTACGAGCGCAGCCCCTGGCAACCGCGGCGCGGGCTGGCGCGGCGCCGCGTCATCGACTGGGTCATCGAACGGCAGGAAGCCGATGGCAGCTGGGGCGGCATTCAGCCGCCGTGGGTGTATTCGTTGATCGCGCTCAGCGTGGAAGGCTCCGCCCTCGATCACCCGGTGATGCGCAAAGGGTTGGCCGGCATGCAACGCTTCATCATTGAGGACGAGCGGCAAGGGTGGCGTTTCCAAGCTTGCATGTCGCCGGTCTGGGACACGGCCTGGGCCGTACGGTGCCTGCGCGCCGCCGGCTTCGACCGGCGCCATCCCGCGATGGAGCGCGCGGTGTCGTGGTTGCTCGAAGAACAGATTCCGGCCAACCATCCCGGCGATTGGCGGCTGAAGGTCAAGGGCGTCGAGGGAGGCGGCTGGGCGTTCGAATTCGACAACGACGCGTACCCGGATGTGGACGACACGACGGTCGTCGTACTCGCCCTCTTGGAAGGCGGAGAGCGCGAGCGGGTCGACTCCGCCGTGCAGCGTGGCGTGCGCTGGACGCTGGCGATGCGGTCGGCCAACGGCGCTTGGGCGGCATTCGACCGCGACAACGACCGCACGCTCGTCTATCGCATGCCCTTTGCGGATTTCGGCGCGTTGATCGATCCGCCGACCGAAGATGTGACGGCCCACGTCTTGGAAATGCTGGCGGCCGTTGGGAGCGGCCCGCTGGACCCATACGTGACAAACGGCTTGCGGTACCTGCGCGCGACCCAGCGCCCCAGCGGAGCATGGTTCGGGCGCTGGGGCGTCAACTACATCTACGGAACCTGGTGCGTGCTCTCGGCGCTGGGCGCCCTTGGCACCGGGAAAGACATGATCGAGCGCGCCGCGACCTGGCTGATTGGCAGGCAGAACCGCGATGGGGGCTGGGGCGAGACGTGCTACTCTTACGTCGATGAGTCATTTGCGGGGATCGGAACGAGCACGCCCTCGCAAACCGCCTGGGCCGTTCTTTCCTTGCAGATTGCCGGCTTGGCGCAGCATCCCGCCTGCCGGCGTGGAATGAGCTTCCTGGTGGAACGCCAACAGTCAGACGGCACCTGGGATGAACCATATTTCACCGGCACGGGATTTCCGGGCGACTTCTACATCAATTACCATCTCTATCGGCACCTCTTTCCGATGATGGCTCTAGCAACCGGCCGCGCCTTGGAGCATCGATCGAGCGCGCAATCCCAACTCACTATTCATCCACAGGAAGCACCGTTATGAGCGTTCCCTGGCAACAAAAGATCGCGGTTTTCAAGTACATCGTCGGTAAGCGGTTGCGCGGGCAGGCGAAGTACCCGCTCGTTCTGCAACTCGAACCGCTTTATCAATGCAACTTGGAATGTGCCGGCTGCGGAAAGATCCAGCATCCAACCGATATCCTTCGCAAGCGCTTGACCGTGCAAGACGCAATCGATGCGGTCGAGGAGTGCGGGGCGCCGATGGTGTCGATCGCCGGCGGTGAACCCCTGATCCATACCGAGATCGCGCAGATCGTGGAGGCGCTGATCGACCGCAAGAAATTCGTGTATCTGTGCACCAATGCGATCTTGATGGAGAAAAAACTAGCTCTCTTCAAGCCGTCGGTATACTTTGCGTGGTCGGTTCATTTGGACGGGTTGCAGGAACGCCACGATGAATCGGTCTGCCGCTCCGGGATCTTCGAGAAAGCGGTCGCAGCGGTGCGCACCGCCAAAGCGCACGGCTTTCGCGTGACGACGAATACGACGTTCTTCAATCAGGACGATGCGAATTCAATTCGATCCGTGCTCGACTTCCTTAACGACGAGCTGGAAGTTGACACGATGCAGATCGCGCCGGGCTACGCGTACGAAAAGGCGCCGGACCAGGAAAATTTCCTAGGCGTGCAGCGCACGCGCGCGATCTTCCGCGAAGCCTTCGCGGGCGGCAAACGCAAGAAATGGCGGCTCAATCACAGCCCGCTGTATCTGGATTTCCTGGAAGGCAAAGTGGACTTCGAATGCACGGCCTGGGGGATTCCATCTTACTCCGTGCTCGGCTGGCAGCGGCCGTGCTATCTGATGTCCGACGGCTACGTGAGCAGCTACAAAGAGCTGGTCGAGACGACGGACTGGTCGAAATATGGTCGCGGCCGGCACCCTAACTGCGAGAATTGCATGGCGCATTGCGGTTACGAGCCGACGGCCGTCATGGCAACGATGCGCTCTCCCAAGGAGATGGTGCGCGCCGCGATTGCCAACTGACCTCGTCTTCCTTACGGGAGCGACCGGATTTGTCGGCCATCATGTCTTAGGCGAGCTGCGCGCGGCAGGCTATCGCGTCCGCGCCTTGGTGCGAGATCGCTCTGCCGCTGTGGACTGCGAGCTCGTCCACGGCGACCTGCGCAGGCCCGGCGAATTGGCGCGCGCAATCGATGGCTGCCGTTATATCGTGCACTGTGCCGCGCTCTACTCGTTTTCGCCCGCGCACCGACACGACATTGCGCTGATCAACGTCCAAGGCACGGCCGGACTCTTGGAAGCCGCTAGAGTCGCCGGCGTCGAGCGCGCGATCGTCACGTCCAGCTCGGCGGCGCTCGGTGCGGCCCGCAACGGCCGGCCGGCAACCGAGATCGACTGGGCGCCCGCAGGCGCGCCGTCCGTGTATCACGATTCCAAAGTCGAGCAAGAACGCGTAGCGTTTGCCAGCCGCGTACCGGTAGTGACGCTGCTGCCAACGACCCCGATCGGTCCAGGCGACGCGAAGCCTACGCCGACCGGACGGCTGATCGTGGACTTCGCGCGAGGCCGGATCTTCGCAAAGCCGCCGCGTACCGGCGGCCTCAATCTGGTCGCGGTTGAAGATGTGGCTAGGGCGCACGTCGCCGCTCTGACGCGCGCGCGCAGCGGTGAGCGCTACATCGTCGGCGCCGAAAACGTCACGCTGGAAGACCTTTGGAAAATGCTCGCTGCGCTGACCGGCCGCCGGGCGCCGCGCTTGCGGGTTCCAAACGGCGTTATCTTCGGCATCGCCTGGCTGGACGAAGTGCGCTGCCGCATCCAGGCGAACGCGACGCCGGTGGTCCCCCTAGAGGGCGTGCGCATGTCGCAGCACCGCATGTATGCGGACTGCGCGAAGGCGACACGCGAGCTCGATTGCCACCCGGGGCCCGTGCGCGAGGCCCTCGAACGCGCGGTCGCATGGTATCGCGCCCATGACTATTTCAATTGAGCCGTCCGACCTGACGATCGTTACGGCCACCTCTTTAGAGTATCGCATCGCGCGAGAAGAACTGCCTGGGGTGCTCGTCATCGAAGGCGGCATCGCCCTGCGTAGGCTCGAGCGGCGCGAGTTCGCGGGCGCCGTCGTGAGCTGCGGGCTGGCCGGAGGCTTGCGCGCAGACCTTCCAACAGGCACGGTCCTCGTGCCGGATTCCGTGCAGCGTCCTGACGGATCTCTGGTGCGCTGCGATCCGGAGCTCGCGGGCGCATTTCGCAAGAGCGCGCAGGATTTAGGTGCGCGATATTGCGATGCGCCACTCTTAACGAGCGCGACGCTCGTGCGGGGCGCGCAACGGCTCTCTTGGGCAAACCGCGGTTACGCGGCGGTGGACATGGAGACCGGTCTGCTGCACGCTCCTCGCCTCGCAGCAGTACGCGTCATCCTCGATGCGCCGCAAAACGAACTCTCGGCAGCGTGGCTTCATCCCGCAACGTTGATCTTCCATCCGCGAGCTTGGATCGAACTGCCGTGGCTGGCGCGCGAAGGACCCCGCTGCGCGCGCCTGGCGGCGCGCGTCGTGCAGCAGGCTTTAGAGCGCGCTCGCGATTAATCGCGACGGGCGATAGTGCGTTGCTAATTAAAGATGGTAAGCGCGCTTCATGTCCTGCAGCGTTTGCAAGAGTATCATGCGATAGTTGTCATCGCTTGGCATGCCAAACTTTTTCTGAATATCGCTTCTCACACGACTATGCGCGCCGGGTGAGAGCATATGATCGAGCATCACATCGACGCTGAGCGTCCCCAAGGAGTCGGACGCTTGGGCTACGAGCGCGGCAGCGAGGGCTTTGCCGTCGTGAGGATCCGGCTCGGGACTCACGTTCATATTGACGTGCTCGTCTTTGAATGTTGCAACGATGTCCTGCACGGCAAAATTGAACACCGACAAGAACGACTCAACGTTCCCCTTTCCGTTCTGCATGCGCAGTTTGATAAACTCGGCACCGGCGAGGTGGCCCGCGAGCGTATGAAAGAGCGCCACCGTATCATAGTGCTGCGCGCCGCCGCCCGCGTCGATCACCGCCACGGTCAGCGCAACATTGGGCTCCTGGACGCCTGCGCCCGGCTTCCCGGCGTGGGCCGGCGATGGGTGCGCAGAAACACCGGGCAGAAGCGCTAAAGCCAGGACAGCCGCGAAAACCCTATCGCTCACTCTTGCTCCTAGCTTGCCCAAAAACGCTGAAGAAATCTTGAATCCGGCGGCATCTAACGATGCAAGAGGGGCGTCCCAACGACGCCGTTGATCACGAATTGGACGGCCAGCGCCGCCAGGATGATGCCGAGCACGCGGGTCACAACGTGGATGCCGGTCCTTCCGATCACGCGCAAGAGCATGCCGGCGCTGCGCATGCAAAGCCAAGTTGCGATCAGCGCCGCGGCGTAGGCGCCGAAAATCGTGATCAATTTGAGATGATCGCCGTGGGCTAGGCTGATCAGCAGCAGAACGGTCGCGATCGTGCCGGGACCTGCGATCATCGGAATCGCAAGCGGAAAAACCGCAGGATTGTCTACCGCTGCCGCGTCCTGTTCTTCTTCTTCGGTTCGTTTGGCGCCGGTTTTGCGGGCGAACAACATGTCGATCGCGATCAGGAAGAGCAAAATACCGCCGGCGATCATGAATGCGGGCAGCGTGATGCCGAGCGAATCCAAAAACGGCCGCCCGATCAAACCCATGAAGAGCACGATGATCGCCGCTACGACCACCGCTTGATTGACGATCCGAGCTCGCTCGGACGGGGTGGACTGCCTCGTAGAAGCGAGCGTTAGCGGGATCATCCCAACGGGGTCGATGATCGTGAATGCCGTTGCGAACGCAGCGGCTGTGAAGTGAAAATCCACAGCCGCTCTGTTCTCTGCGCGAGGGGGAAAGCACTTGAACGTGCTTTCCCTACGCCTCTTCGTTTACTGGATCGACGTTGCCAGGAACTGATTGCCGCTGTAGTAGCCGAGCGCGCTCACGTAGGCGCCGGGCTGCAGATTGCCGGCAATCCTGCCGAACTGCTGCGCCGGTTGAACGTTCACGAGCACCGCTTGCATGCTCGGCGTCAGGACGAGGATCGTGGGTCCATAGTTGGTCATGACGACGCCTTGCAGCTGCGCATTGGCAACCGGCTGGCCATATCCAGCCGCGCTATACGGCGAGTACGCGTAGTTCGATTGATAGGAATTGTAGTACGGCGTATACGCGCTCGTTTGCGCATACGGCTGAACGTACGCCGACGGCTGGTCACAGTCGTACGGATTGCCGTTGCCGTCATAGCAGACACCGTTGCCGTAAGCTGATTGCTGGTAGCCATTATACGGCTGCTGGTAGCCATTATACGGCTGTTGGTAGCCATTATACGGCTGTTGGTAGCCATTATACGGCTGTTGGTAGCCATTATACGGCTGCTGGTAGCCGTTATACGGCTGCTGGTAGCCATAGTACGGTTGCTGGTAGCCATTATACGGTTGCCCGCTGTTCAGCAACAACGGTGCGAATGCCAGCAGACTCTGCCATGAGTTTTGACCGTTGCCATTCAGCAAGGCAGGGGCGAGCGCCAAGAGTGCTATCAGCCCCAGATTCGACTGATTGGTTGGGTATGGCTGATACCCGTACTGCTGATACCCGTACTGCTGGTACGTCGGGTACTGCTGGTAGCCATACTGTTGATATACCGGATACGGCTGATAGACGACTTGTTGTTGATAGACCGGGTACGGCTGATACACGGTCTGTTGTTGATAAACCGGGTACGGCTGATACACGACCTGCTGTTGATAGATCGGGTTAGTCGTGTACACGATCTGGCCGGTAGCCGGATCGATCACCGCGCGGCGCACTAAGCGAACCGGAACTGCTCCCGACGTAGTCCATACAGTGCGCACCCATTGCCGATCGGCGGCGCTGAAAGCGTAGTGCGTTCGCCCTTGTACGGCGTGCCAAGCGATTGGCGCCGGACGGACGGTCACGGTGCGCACGCTAATCACACGTCCACGCGTCGCGGAAGCTTGAAGCTGCGCGGCTCGGGTCGTGGACATCGGTCCGAAAAAGTTACGCGCATGGGTTGCCGTTGTTGGCGGAAAGTATGCGCGAGCATGAGTCACCGCTGGCGGAAAGTATGCGCGAGCATGGGTCACCGCTGGCGGAAAGTATGCGCGAGCATGGGTCACCGCTGTCGGCGGAACGTACGCGCGAGCATGGGTTACCGCTGTCGGTGGAACGTACGCGCGAGCATGCGTCACCGCTGTCGGTGGAACGTACGCGCGAGCATGGGTTACCGCTGTCGGCGGAACGTATGCGCGAGCATGCGTCACCGCTGTCGGCGGAACGTACGCACGGGGGTGCGTCACAACCGGCGTGTAGACGCGCGGCGTAACCGGTACTGGTCGTTGGACCGGCGGCATGTAGACGCGCGGCGTAACTGGTGCTGGTCGCTGGACCGGCGGCGTGTAGACGCGCGGTGCAACCGGCGCTGGTCGTTGGACCGGCGGCGTGTAGACGCGCGGTGCAACCGGTACTGGTCGTTGGACCGGCGGCGTGTAGACGCGCGGTGCAACCGGTACTGGTCGTTGGACCGGCGGCGTGTAGACGCGCGGTGCAACCGGTGCCTGCCTCGGCGGTGCAGCGCTACGGGCCTGCGCACGCGCAGGTGCGGCGGTAGCGCGATCTTTTTGTGAGTCCGCCAGAGCCGGCAACGTGCCGATGAGAATCATCGCCGCGAACGCGGTATAAAATCGAAACATCCTTGTCCTCGCTTGCGGTTCTTGGGGTTAGTTTGAACCGCATCCAGGAAACGAGTTGAGCCTACCCGGAAGTTCACAAGACTGCGCTTGCTCGCTTTGCTCGAGGGGACAAGCAAGGATCGAAACGGCTTTATCGCGGTTTAAGCCGCCGAGGTACTGGCTGATAAAAGTTGGTGGAGCTGTCGGGGAACTGCCCCCCGAGTCCGAAAAGCCTAGCCGGCGTTTTCTCCAGGCTCAGTTTCGATTTTGTCTTACGCGAACGTCTCCTCGAAACCGGGATTTCGTTCACAGCAGATCCTTGAGCTTCGAACGAGTATTCGGATCGGCGTCCTCGTTCTAGCCGGAGTTCGTGACGGTTTGCGAGCCGATTCCGGCGACCTCTCGCATCCCGTGACTACCTAAAGATTAGGCAGCCAGAGCGTATTGATTGTTTGCGTGTAAAACGCTTGCGATCGTTTTAGGAGTGCTCGCAACTCCGCCTGCTTACACCGGCCGCGGATCTTCTCGTCGAACCTAACTCAGCCCCGCGACCACCTAGTATAACACAGCGGCCCAAGGCCAACGTTGCGGCCCTGAACGGCCTCCAGCGGCAGAGCACGCGGGCGCCGCTACGTTCAAGCGGCGCCCAGCCACGTTTGGATTCTTGGTTTTTAGGCGGTCGTTGCCGTCTGGGGCTCGGTCACCCGGTGGATGATCGTCGAAACGAGCACCATGATGATCGTGCCGTAGAGGAGTGTCAGCCATTTGTTCGGCGGCTCGACCGTGTGGAAATTAGGCGCGATCCAAACCGTTAACGCGAACAGAATATAGTTCACGACAAACGCAAACAACCCGTGCGTTATCCAATTCAAAGGCGCGGTCAGCAGCCTCAGGATGGGTCCAATCAGTGCATTGACGAGACCGAAGACAATGGCCACGATGATCGCCGTGCCGATTCCAAAGTTGTGGTAGAAACCTGGGACATACTTCCCAATGAGGTACAAGACGATCGCGTTGATGATGAAGCGAATGATCCAAGACATTTCATTCTCCTAACGCAGACTTGATGCGTGCTGCAAGACTCGGCGTCATGCCCTTGACGGCGGCGATCTCACCGAGATCCGCGCGCCTGATCGCGGCAATCGATCCGAACCTCCTGAATAAACGCTTCTTGCGTACCGCCCCGACACCTTTGAGAGCGTCCAGTGCGGAGCTCGTCATGGCTGCGCCCCGGCGCTGGCGGTGGTAGGTTACGGCAAATCGGTGCGCCTCGTCGCGAATGCGCATCACGAGGTGGAGCGCGGCCGAATTTGGCGCCAGAACGATCGGTTCGGACTGGCCCGGCAGGTAGAGCCACTCGTGCTCTTTGGCCAAGCCCGCGGCAAGAATGCCCGTCATATCCATTTCATCCAGCACCTCTTGCACGGCGCTCAACTGACCCTTACCACCGTCGATCAAAAGCAAATCCGGCTTCTGGTTAAACTTTTCTCGGCGCATCAGCGCGGCAGCTTCTTGCGATAGTTCGCCGTCTGTCCGTGCGCGCAAATATCTCAAGCGCCGCCGCAGCGTCTCTTGCATCATCGCAAAATCGTTCGGGCCCTGGTCGTATTGGATTTTGAAGCGCCGGTAATCGCTCTTGCGGGCGCGGCCGCCGACGAAAACGACCATCGAACTCGTGGGATTGGAACCCGCAATATTTGAGACATCATAGCATTCGATGCGCTGCGGTAACTCCGGCAGTTCCAACGCGTTGGCGAGTTCGGTCAGGGAGCGCGTCTGGGCCGTCTCTTGCGCTTCCTGATGCGCCAAGAACGCCTTTAGATTCTGCTGCGCATTCGTTTGGACGAGCCGCAAGTAGTCCGCGCGAGGGCCGCGCACTGCCCGCACGACCCTCACTCGCTGGCCCTTGAGTTCCGTTAGCCAGCTTTCGATCACGCTCCGATCGGTCGGCAAACAGGCGACCAGAATTTCCTTAGGAAGCGCGCTTGACGATTGCGGTCGGGAACGCGGACGCAGTGCTACCGGTACTTCGTTCTGCAGCGCGTGACGCGCCGCCGGCGCGGCATCGAGCGCCAGGTCCAAACCGCCTGCGGTGCGTGCCGTGTAGAACTGCTTGAGAAACTCTGAGAAGAGCATCTCATCCGGGTGGTCGTGCAGCCCATCCAAAATGAAGTGCTCCTGCGCGATCAGCTTGCCGCTGCGCACCATGAAGACTTGCATGCACGCTTGGCCTTGCGCTCGCGCCATGGCAATGAGGTCCATGTCGACCCGCGAGCGCCAAACGACCTTCTGGTTCTCGGTGACACGGCGCACCTGCACGATGCGGTCGCGCAAGCGGGCCGCCCCCTCAAAATTTAAAGTCTGCGCCGCACCGGCCATCTCGCGCTGCAACCGTAGGAGCAGCCGCTCTTGCTTGCCCTCCAGAAACAACACGACTTCCTCGATCATCGCATCGTACTCGGGTTGGCTCTGGTATCCAACGCAGGGTGCCAAGCAGCGTTTGATGTGATATTGTAAGCACGGCCGTGCGCGACGCCCGTCGATGGGCTCGCGGCAAGTACGCAATGGAAAGACAAGCCGGACGAGGTCGATGAGCTCGCGCAGGCCGTGGGCATTCGTGTACGGACCGAAGTAGCGCGCCCCATCGTTCTTCACGACCCGCGTAAACACGACGCGGGGAAAGGCTTCGTTCGTAACCTTTAGGTACGGATAGCGCTTGTCGTCGCGCAACCGCACGTTGAACGGCGGCTGATGGCGCTTGATCAAATTTGCTTCGAGGATCAGCGCTTCGACCTCGTTGCTGACCACGATCGTGCGAACGTCTTCTACCCGCTCGACCATCGCTTGCGTGCGGACATGGTGTTCGGAGCTCTCTTGGAAATACGACCGGACGCGGCTGCGCAGCGAGAGCGCTTTGCCGATATAGAGAATTCGGCCGCCCGCACCGACCATTAAATAGACGCCGGGAGCGTCGGGGATTTGGCTAAGGGTATCTTTTAAAGAGGGCGGTTGCAGTACCGGCACGGCGAGTTCTTTAACACGCCGGCTTCAGATATCGTTACGGCTTAACCGCCAGCGCCGCGCGTAGATGTATGACCCGACGGCCACCACCAGCAGCACGATAACCAACAGCGAAAATCGGTGCAACACCGGCAGGATCACGTTGAAGTTTTTTCCCAACGCGTCTCCGAGGTAGGCCAGGATTCCGCAGAAACCCAGCGAGCCCAGCGCAGTCCAGAGGTAAAATGCCCCCAGCGGCATCCGGGCGATCCCGGCGGGAATTGCAACGATTCCCCGCACGACCGGAATAAAACGGCAAAAGAAGATCGCAAAGCTGCCGCGGTGCGCAAAGAATCGCTCGACCTTTGCCATCTCCGCTTCGTGAAAGAGCACGTAGTGTCCATATCGGTGAACGAATGCTCGGCCGCCGTAGCGCCCGATCGCGTAGCCCGCCGTGCCGCCGGCCAATTCACCGAGCACGGCCGCCGCAATCACGCCGGCCAAACTGTGCAGGTGCCCAGTGGCAACAAATGCCCCGGCCGCCGGAATGATGATCTCCGAACCAACCGGTGCGCCGATGTTTCCGGCAGCCATTGCCAAAAAGAGTCCAAAATATCCGGCGTGGTCCACGAGCGCGAGCAGCATGGCCGCCAGGTGTTGCACGCGCTTACTTGCGAACCGGGGCTGCGGTCTTGCCGCTCGCGGCGACGCGCTGCAAGATCTCAGCGGCTAAACCGCCGCCCTCGAGAACCGCTTCGAACAGGTCGACCGGCTCGACGTCGCGCTCCGCGGCGCGCGCTTCCGCGAGCGCGACGATCTTGCGCACGCGCGGCGTCACCAAGATCCCTTCCCACACGCGGTCTTCGCCGGTGCCCAGAGCGCGTCGAGCTTGGGCGTGAACCTCGCCAAAGTCGATCGATTCGGCGGTCAAGCGGGCGGCGACGCCGGGGTCGTGCTCTTCAAGCAAAGCGACGAGAATGTGCTCCGCACCCACGTAGTAATGGTTGTGATTGCGGCACTCTTGCTCCGCAGCCCGTAAGATGCGGCGAGATGCAGGACTGAATTTCGAAAACATCTTTAATGACCTCGGGGCGGCAGGATTTGAACCTGTGACCTCTGCGTCCCGAACGCAGCGCTCTACCAAGCTGAGCTACGCCCCGAGCGAGGTCCTCCTGTTCGGGCGGTTTGGGGACGGTCCTCGTTCGGCCGCGCCCTCATGGGCACCGCTAGAGAAGAGAAAAGCATCCATGACGTCGGCGGCGGAAAAGTCGGCTCTTACCTTACGCGCGCACTCCTCCAGCAAGGCCACGAGGGTGCAACAAGCCGGCATCGCGCGGGCCGACGTCGTGGTCGCCGATACGGGAGACGATGAAGATAATCTCGGCAACAAATTGATCTTCGAGTCGCTCGATTTGGAGGATCCGGTTACCGTGATTTCCTCTACGAAATCATCCTTCACATCCTCAACGAACACCTGACCGCGATGTCGAGCTATTCTTCCCCGACCTCGAGCTGAAGGCCGGGCGCGGATGGTCCCGCCGGCACCGGCGCGTATGTTAGTGGCCGATGCCGCTCTGGGTAATTGTAACGCTGGTGCTTACCGGGATCGGCGTCGGCTTTGCGGAGCCGGGCCGGTTCAGCTACGCGCTCGGTGCAGCGACCCTGTATGTGTTTCTGCCCCCGTTGCTTTTTGAAGCTGCGTGGAACCTGGATGCTCGCCAACTCTTAAGCGCTTGGAAGCCCATATTTGCCCTTGCAGTGCCCGGCGTCGCGCTTACGACGATCGTCGTTGCAGGGGCGCTTGCGCTCGTGGGGTTCCCGTGGCCGGCGTCTCTGTTGATCGGCGCAATGGTGAGCGCCACGGATCCTATCGCCGTTGTCGCGATCTTTCGCCGCCTGCCGGTCCCTGCGGTCCTCTCGACGATCGTACAGAGCGAAGCGCTGCTCAATGACGCGATGGCCGTGGTCGTCTATCGTAGCATTCTGCTGGCGCTGGCCGCCGGACTGACAATCGAATCGAGCCTGCGCATAGCGGGACAAGCGGTGCTCGGAGCCGCGGCGGGCATCGCGCTCGGCGCCGCGTTTGCGGCGGTTATCGGGCATCTCGTCATCCGACGGCGCGGGGACACGATGCAGATCCTCGCGACCCTCGGTGGTGCGTATGCCTCGTACTTTGCCGCTGACGCCGCGCACGCCTCAGGCATCTTTGCCGTCATTGCCTTTGGGATAGCACTGCGCGAAGTAGAGCGCCGCTCAATCACGATTGTCGTCGTCGAAGATGTTGGGCGGTTTTGGGATGTGCTCGCGCTCTTGGCGAACACCCTGGTATTCTTCTTAACGGGCGCTGCAATCGAACTGTTTAGGGTCGGCCGCGCACCCGTTGCCGCCGCCGCCGCGCTCGGTGGCATTCTGATCGCTAGGCTCGCACTTGCTTACGTCTTGACGCCGCTTGCAATGGGACGACTGGTCGACCGGCGTTGGCTTAACGTTGTCCGCGTCGCCAACGCTCGTGGCGCGCTATCTCTCGCCTTGGCGATTGCTCTTCCCCTGTCGATCCCATCGCGCGGCACGATCATCGACATTACTTTCACCCTAGTACTCGCGACACTACTCTCGTCAGCGTTTACAGTGCCGCGCGCGGCCGACGCGTTCAAAGCCTGAAGTGCGCAATCGCTCAGAGCCACATCGCTTAATGCGTGTGGGTGAAATTGCCTAGGGCCCCGGCACATTCGCGCAGGGTCGCCAGAGCGTGTCGCATGCCCAGTGGCCGCTGCGGACGGCCGGTAACCTCGAAATACCATTCTGGATCGATGTTGAGTGTGCGCGTCTGAACCATGTCCACGCGAACCTCGCCCAAAAATTGGCGCGCCGCGAAAACCTCCGCTTCGTCGTCCGTGACGCCGGGGTGCGTGAGGTAGTTGAGCGCGACGCGTACGCCGGCCTGAACGCAAACGCGGACGCTTTCGAACACGTCATCGAGGCCATATCCGCGTGGACGATAGTATGCTTCGTACACGCGGGGCCGAAAGGAGTTCAAACTGATGCGCACGGCTTGCAAACCAGCCTCGATGCAGCGGCGCAGGGCGGAGGGGCGGCTGCCGTTCGTGTTCAGATTGACCGTGCCGTTGGTTACGCGCGACCGGATTCGTTCGATGGCGTGCGCAATCGTCACGGATCGCAACAACGGCTCGCCTTCACACCCTTGCCCGAAGGAGACGATCCCATCGCCTTGTGCTTCAAGATGCGAGATCGCAACGCGTGCGAGCTCATCGGGCGTCCAATCGAACGCGATGCGAACTTGCGGCGCCGGCACACCACGCTCGTCCGAAAGCTCTGAGATACAGCCGACGCAGCGCGCGTTGCAGGTCGGTGAGACCGGCAAGGCTGCTTCACCTCGCTCCAAAAACACATTTTGCGCTGTAAAACAGCCGTAGTCGCGGGCGCACAGCGCGAGCTGCCGCAGTACGCGGTTGCGCGGGTCGCGCGCCAGCCGGTGCGCGATGATACGCTCGAGCTCACCGTGCGCAAAGAAACGGGGTTCCCAATCCTCGCCTTCGTCTGTGCGCATCGCCGCCACGTGCAGCCGATCGTCCCGCACGCACGCAAAGGTGTATCCGAAGAGCGGCAGGGCCGGCGCCTGAGCTTCTTTCACATAGGATGGAAGGAGCAAGCGCGTATAGCCCGCCGGTAGGGCGACGGCGAGCGCGTAACGCCGACGCGTGGCGCGGGATAAAAGACGCGGGCGGCGCCCCGGCAAAAGCATCGGCACGGTTCCCGCCGGAGCTTCAATCAGCTCGTCGGCTTGGGCTTTACGAATCGTGCCGTCGTCCGCCAGCGGCTCGTACGCTTCATCAAAGAAAATTCGCCCCTTGCGATCGCAGTACGCAAGCCCGATCATGCGGCAACTAATACGGCGTCCGGCACATCGATCTGGGTATCGAAAACGCGAACCGCCGGGCCGGTCAAAAACGCATCGCCCGAGCCATCCCACTCCACGAGCAAGCTGCCGCCGGGCACCGTGACCTCGACCGGACATTGCACATCGCCGCGAACCCGTGCGGCCGCGGCGGCCGCAACGGCGCCGGTCCCGCAAGCTAGTGTCTTGCCCACGCCGCGTTCGAAGTGGCGCACGGACAGCTGTCGCGGCCCAACTCGCACGCAAGCATGGACGTTTGCGCCGCCCGGAATCTTTGCAGCTAACTCCGGTCCGACGATGTCGAGGTCAACGTCGTCAAGTTTTGAGGGAAAGATCACGACGTGCGGATTGCCCACCCAAACAAACAGCGCATCCTCAACCTCGGCGACCGTTTCGATGCGCGGTACGCCAAGGTTGACGCGAACGTCGTAGGGTCGTTGATGCCGGAGCAATACCTGTGTCGCGATGATTCCCGAAACGGTTTCCACCCGCAGTCCCTCCACCGCACCGGCGTCATGCAGGTACCGAGCGAGGCAGCGGATCCCGTTGCCGCACATCTCGGCTTCCGAACCGTCCGCGTTCAGAATGCGCATCCGCACGTCCGCGCTGACCGAGGGCAGTGCGACCAGCAAACCGTCCGCGCCAACCCCCGCGTGACGATCGCAGACCAGTCGTGCAAATGTCTGGTAGTCGGCTACGCGCGCGATTCGTTCATCGATCAGGACGAAATCGTTCTGCGTGCCGTGCAGCTTGGTTACCGGCACGGCGCGCGTCAAGCGGGTGAAGCTTCTCCGGGTTGTCCCGCTCCGTTGGGAGTGAACGCATTCTGAGGCGAGACCGTCGACACGGCATGCTTGTATATGAGGTGCGTCTTGCGTTCGTACTCGAGCAAGATCGTAAAGGCGTCGAACCCCTTGACGATCCCGCGCAACTGAAAGCCGTTGACTAAGTAAATCGTCACCGGAACGTTTAAACGGCGAATCTCCGAGAGGTACCCGTCTTGCAACGGGAGCGCGCGTGGCGCACTGGTCGCGGACATCGCAGCGGGCTTCATGCCCACCCGAGCTTTTCCCTTGCCAGGCTTCGAATCCGTGCGGGCACGTCGCGTCGCGCCAGCCACGTCGTTTGCGGTTCGGTACGAAACCAGGTCGCTTGCCGCTTTGCATAACGGCGCGTTGCCCGAACGATCGCGCCTCGCAACTCACGCGATGTTGACCAGCCGCGCAAAAAAGCGAGCGCTTGAGGATATCCGACCGCAGACGCAGCTACGGCCTCGGATCCGACGCGCTCCGCTTCTTCGAGAAAGCCACTCGCGAGCATCGCGTCGGCTCGTGACTCGATGCGTTGTTGCAAGAGCTCATCCTCGATTTCGACGTAGACTTTCACGTACGCGATCTCTTGCGCCCCAATCGAGGGGCGCGGCCGCGCACACTCGCGTTCACCGTCGCCGGCCAAGGCTACTTCCAAGCCTCGGAGCACGCGATAACGGTCGTCCGGGTGAATTTTGTCCGCGCGCGCCGCGTGCCGCACCGAAAGCCACCGATGCAAGAATTCCGCGTCGTGAATCTGCGCCTCTTTGGCCAGCCGGCCGCGCAGTCCAGGGTCTAACTCGGGCGCCAGCGTGACGCCGCCCGTGAGGGCTCGTATATAGAAGCCCGTTCCACCGGTGACGATCGCGCGTTTTCCGCGGGCACGGATCTCCTCGAGGACCCTTCGGGCATCAGCACAAAAGCGCGCGGCGGAATAGCGTTCGTAGGGATCAAGGAAGGCGATCAAGTGATGCGGCACGCGGCCGCGCTGCGAGGGCGTAGGCGCCGCCGTGCCGACCGTCATGTCACGGTAGATCTGGCGTGAGTCGGCGCCCACGATTTCCGCATCGAATTCCAGCGCCAACTCAATCGCAAGCTCGGTTTTTCCGGAAGCCGTCGGACCCGCCAGCACCAACACGCGGGCATCGCTTTGGCTGCTTTCGCCCTTAGACGCGCTTAAAGAGTTTCGCAAGCGCGTCGGAGTCCAGCCTCACGATCGTCGGACGACCGTGCGGACAATGCATCGGATTCTCGCACGCGGGCAACCGTTCTACAAGCGATGCCATCTCCGCATAATCGAGTTTTTCTCCAGCCCGAGTCACGGAGTGACACGCCAGGGACGCCCATATGCGCTCGCGGACCTCGCGCGCTTTCGGTTCGGTGGTCAAATCCTTCATGAAACCGCTTATATCGAATGGACGCGAACCGTAGCCGGGCGGCGTCGCGACGACGCGGTACGAACGCTCGCCGAATTCTTCGATCTGCAAACCGCCCTCCTTGAGCATTGCCGTCACGCCGTCGAGAGCTTCACTCTCCGTCGCGGTCAACTCGAACGTCAGTGGTACCAACAGCGGCTCGCTCGTCGCCGCGGATTCGGCCGCGGCGACGATGCCCTCATAGGCGATCCGCTCGGCAGCGGCATGTTGGTCGACGAGAATCAACGCCTGCCCGTCGGTGGCCACAATATAGGTTGCACCGAGTTGCGCCAGAACGCGCAAGCGCGCCGCGCCGGCGAACTCGCTGCGGTCTTGCCCGTCATGCGGCATCGCATCGAAGAGCTGCTGTAGGTGAGGCAAACTCGTGTCGATTGATTCGGGCGCCAGCGACACCGATTCGCGAAAGCTGGCCGCGGCGTGGGCCCGCAGGGTCGCGGAAATTGCGCGGCGTGCGGCATCGAAGACCTGATGCCCGAATCGTAACCGCACGTCGCTTTTGGTTGGATGGACGTTGGCATCTACGTGCGGCGGCGGCAACCTCAAGAACAGCACGCCGAACGGATTGCGCCCCACCATAGTGAAAGTGGAGTATCCCGCCGACCACGCACCCGCCAACAGCGTGCTTCGCAACAGCCGCCCGTTTACGAAGAGCACCTGCATCCGCCGGTCAGGGCGGTCCCACCCTGGAGTGCTGATGAACCCGCCGAGCTCGCCCGCGAGATCTCGCGCCGCCGAACTCTCCAAGGGCAGCAGATGGGTCGCGCCTTCCTTACCAAACACCGCGGCGAGACGCTGTCGCGCATCGTCGGCGGCCGGCATGATCCAGACCGATTTTCCGTCGTGCGCCAGCGAAAACGTGACCTGCGGGTAACCGAGCGCAAACGTCGAGAGCCACCCGGAGATGCGATTGAATTCCGCCGCAGCCGAGCGAAGGTATTCGCGGCGCACGGGCACGTTTGCGAACAGATCTTCCGCGCGCACGGTGGTCCCGTGCGACGCAGCCGCCGGCTCGACGTCGCCAACTTCTTCGCCATGCGCCTTCAGCGCCGCACCCACTTCGGCGTCCCGCCGGCGCGAAACGATGCGCAGCCGAGCGACTGCGGCGATGCTCGCGAGGCCTTCACCGCGGAATCCAAGCGTCCGAATCGACTCGAGGTCAGCCGCCTGCGCCAGCTTACTGGTTGCATACCGCTGCAGGGCCACCGCAAGCTGATCGGGCGCGATGCCTTCGCCGTTGTCGCTAACTTCGATTGCATGCAAGCCGCCCGCCTCGACGGCGACGGCAACACGCGCTGCGCCCGCGTCAATCGCATTCTCGACCAGCTCCTTCACGACGGAAAGCGGCCGCTCGATCACCTCGCCGGCCGCTATTTGTCCGATCGTTATAGGATCGAGCAGATTGATCACTCTAGGAGATTCAATTGCCGTTGTGGCGGCACGATCTTGGGCAGCTTCTTTTTCAATGGGACCTGGTCCTCAAGGTCCGGGCGCCCGCTGAGCGCGTCGGAGATCTCTTGCGCGCGCTCGATGATCGCCCCGGGCAAGCCGGCCATCCGCGCGACCTCGATTCCAAAAGAGCGCGACGAACTCCCCGGCAAGACGCGATGCGAAAAGACCGGTGCCCCATGCACCGTGTTTTCCACGGCGGTGAGGTGATAGTTGGCAACCGTCTTCCAGTGACCGGCCAACGTCACCAATTCGTGAAAGTGCGTCGCAAAGAGCACCATTGGCGCTTGGTTTTCAAGACCCAACAAGAATTCACAGATCGCCTGCGCGATCGACAGTCCATCGATGGTGCCCGTGCCGCGCCCGACTTCGTCGATGAGTAGCAGGCTGCGCGCGGTACAACGGCGCAGGATCCCGGCGGCCTCCGCCATTTCCGCAAAGAACGTCGACTGGCCCGAAGCGAGATCGTCGCCGGCTCCGATGCGCGTGAAGATACGATCCACGATTCCGAGTGCGGCCGAGCGTGCCGGCACGAACGAGCCGATCTGCGCCATGATCACCAACAGCGCGGTCTGCCGCAGATAGGTGGATTTGCCGCCCATGTTGGGGCCGGTCAGCAGGATGAAGCGCGGCCCATCGGACTCGAGCCGAACGTCGTTCGGCACAAAATCCGCTTGCGAAACCGCTTCCATAACGGGGTGACGGCCTTCGAGGATGGCAAGGCGGCTTTCTTCGATGAACTGGGGCCGGACGTACGCGCGTTCCGCCGCACACTGTGCGAGCGAGCAAAGCACGTCGACCTCTGCCAGAGCGTCGGCGGTCCGCAAGAGCTCCTCGGTATTCACAGCGGCACGCTCGATCAGTTCGCCGAAAAGTTTTTCTTCTAACCGGAGCTGCCGGGATTGTGCGCTTGAAATCGAGACCTCCAGCTCCTTGAGCTCGGGGGTAACAAAGCGTTCTCCGGACGTCAGGGTCTGCTTGCGCAGGTAGTCCGGCGGGACAGCGCCCAAATTGCTTCGGGAAATTTCGATCGCGTAACCGAATGCGCTCGCATATCGCACCTTGAGCGATTTGATGCCGGTGCGCTCGCGCTCACGCTCCTCGAGTTCGTTGAGTTTGGTGCGTGCATCGGTCCGAAGGGACACGCACTCAGCAAGTTCTGCGTTGAATTCCGGCCGAATGACGCCGCCTTCGCCGAGCTGCGCCGGCGGATCGTCAACTAATGCTTCTTGCAGGGCGGCGGCCAGCGCGTCAAACCGGCCGATGCGCTCGATGCAGCGGCGAAGCCCCGTGGGCGCCACGGCAGGCAGCGGACGCATCACCTCCAAGGTACGGCGCAGCGATCCGAGATCGCGAGGCCCGGCTCGCCTGAACCGAATTTTTTGCGCAATCCGCTCGAGATCGAAGCAACCGCGCAGCAATTCTTGGGTCGAATCCCGGCGGACGCCGTCGTCGATGAGCGCCTGCACGCAGTCGGCTCTGGTCGAGATCGCCGTTTGATCCACGAGCGGGCCCAATATCCAACGCGAGAGCATGCGCGAGCCCATCGAGGTTGCGCAACGATCGAGCGTCGCGAGCAACGTCGCTCGAGGATTAGCGCCCTGCGCTTTGATCAGTTCGAGGTTCTTTCGCGTTTGCGCATCGAGCGAGAGGAACGTCTGCTGCCGGTAAAAATGCGGCGCCGCGAGGGCTTCGCCCGCCGTGACGCCCGTCTTGCGGACGAAGGCTGTCAGAGCGTCCAGCGCCTGGTGCATCGCCAGCGACTCGTCGAGCGAGAAGCCCGAGATCGCTTTGCGATCGCGTACGCCGACTGCTGAAAGGCCGGATGCGGTGAGACGCGCGCCGAGATTCTGCAGTGACGAGCTCATCGTGGCACGCACGTCCGCGGGAACGTCGGCAACGATTTCCGCCGGGCCGATCCGCTCGACCTCGGCCAGCAATTCTTCATAGGCATCGCAGCCGCCGACCGCAGTCGCGCCGCACCGTCCCGTCGAGACATCGGCATACGCGAGCGCGAACGTGTCACCCACGAGCGTGATCGCAGCCAGATAGTTGTTCTGCTTTTGGTCGAGCAGTTGATCTTCGATCAGCGTGCCGGGCGTGACGATTCGAACGACGTCGCGCCGCACGAGTTTGTTCGCTTGCGGAAGATCCAACTGTTCGGCTAGCGCCACGATCCATCGCTGGCTCACGAGCCGCTGAAGATACTGCGCTAGCGCGTGATGCGGCACCCCGGCCATCGCGACGCGCTTTCCGCCGCCGGCCTCTTTGGAGGTGAGGGCGATCGAAAGAGCGCGCGCGACTGTTTCGGCATCTTCGCCATACGCTTCGTAGAAATCGCCGACCCGCGAAAGCAGTAGCGCTTCGGGATGACGAGCTTTCATCCCGAAATACTGCTCGAGCATCGGCGAGTAGCCGGTCACGCTATTAAAATGCGCGCGACAGCGCCGCGCACCTTGCGCTCCAGGCAACTTTCGACACAATGCGTCGAAATTCGCGCTTCAAAGCGCGATCAGATCCAGCGCCGCCGCCCGGACCGGTGTTCCATCGTCGTCGTAGCGGCCGGCGCGATGCGTGATCGCTCCGTCGCAACCCCATACGTGGGCACCTTCCACTTTGATATCGAGCCACGGCGTCGCCGCGTAGAGCCGCGGATCAAAGTCGGCGGGCATCGGCGCGATGACCGTAACGTTATCCGGCGTCTTGAGCGCGAGCTTGGCGCGATCTTTTTTCGATGGTCCGACGATCAACGCTCGCACGCTCGTTCCGACCTTGCGCTGATGGTATGCGAGCGTGGCCGCGTTCTGCACCTCCGCCAAGCACTTGAATCGCGCCGCAGCCACAGCCCCCGGCACTTGTTCCCATTTCGCCGCCGGCGTGCCGCGGCGCGCCGAGTAGATGAACATGAAGGCCTGAGCGAACTGTGTTTGTTCGCAGAACGCAAGCGTCTGCGCAAAGTCTTGATCGGTCTCGCCGGGGAAGCCAACGATGATATCGGTGGTCACCGCCCAGCCTGGCAAATACATCCGAATGAGCGCCAATTTTTCTGCGTACTGGGCGAGGGTATATTTGCGGTTCATCCGTCGCAACACCGAGTCGCTTGCCGCTTGCAACGGAAGGTGGATCCGCGGATTCAACTGCGGGATCGCAGCCAGATCGCGCACGATTTTCTCACTGAAATCCTTCGGGTGCGGCGAGATGAACGATAGTCGCTCGAGTCCAGGGAGTGCGCACACCGAGCGCGCCAGCGTCCCGAAATCGGCTCCCAGGGGATCCTGATACGAATTGACCGTTTGGCCGACGAGCATCACTTCGCGGGCGCCGAGCATCACTTTCTCACGCACGTCGCTCAAAATGTCATCCATCGGCCGGTGATCGAAGCGTCCGCGCACGTGTGGAACGATGCAGAACGTGCAATAATACGAACATCCGCGCTGCACCGTAACGAAGGCGCGCAAATGGCTGAACTCATCGGTGATACAGTCCGCTGCGCCGCCAAGGGGTTCCAGCAGCACACGCTCTTCAGAGCCGTGGCTCTCTTCGAAATTTGGTCGCCAAGCCACAAGAGCATCACCCAAGCGCGTCAGCTCGCCTGTACCAAAGACGGCATCGATGTGCGGAACGGTGCGCTGCATGCGCGTGCGGTCTTGCTCGGCCAGACAACCGGTGACAACCAACTTAACCGTCGGGTTGACGGTCTTGAGAACTTTGAGATGCGCCATGCGGCCATACGCGCGTCGCTCTGCACTCTCACGCACCGTGCAAGTGTTTAGCACGACGACGCTTGCCTCTTGAGGTTGAGCGGCAATCGCGTACCCGGCCGATGCGGCGCGGCGCGCAATGTACTGCGAGTCGGCCTCATTCATCTGACAGCCGAACGTTTCGATATAGATGCTCGCCATGGAAGAGCTGCAACGTTCGCCGCCAGGCACGGCTTTCCGCCTGCCGAATGGGCTCCAAGAACGCATGGAAGAGTTCGTCGATCCGCGCACGCAATCTGCCGCGCTGCGTCCCGCAACCGTTGCAATCGTCGGCCGGCCGAACGTTGGCAAGAGCGCGCTCTTTAACCGGCTGATCGGCCGCCGCCTCGCGATCGTCGAGGACACCCCCGGCGTTACGCGAGACCGTTTGTACGCGCTGGCGGAGTGGCGCGGATGCACCTTCACCGTTGTCGACACGGCGGGACTTGATCCCGACGCGGCCAAACGCGACGACACCGCGACGGCAACCCAACGCCAAGCGCAAGCCGCTGCCGCGGAAGCGGACGCAATCGTACTCGTCGTCGATGCCGCGGCCGGGCTCAACCCGCTTGACGAGGACGTCGCTTTGATCGTGCGAAAAACGCGGCGACCGACGATTCTCGCCGCTAACAAGACGGAGTCGCCTAAAGTTGCAGCCGGCGTCGCTGGCGAATTCGCGCGGCTCGGCTTCGGGGAACCGATCTCGGTTTCAGCGATCCACGGTGAGGGCACCGGCGACCTGCTCGATGCGATCGTCGAGCAAATTCCCCGCAGCATTTCCAGCCCTGCCTCGCACGAGCTCGCACTGGCGCTGGTCGGCCAGCCCAACGTTGGAAAGAGCTCGTTGCTCAATGCGCTGCTCGGTAAGGAACGCTCGATCGTTTCGGCGGTCCCTGGAACGACGCGCGACGCCGTCGACGAGATCTTTCACTTTAACGACCGCCAAATACGCCTGATCGATACTGCGGGAGTTCGCAAGAAGTTGCACGCGCATGGGGCCATTCAATATTACGCTGCCTTGCGTTCGGTGCATGCGATTGCGCGTTGCGACATCGCGATTCTGCTCATCGACGCGACGCAAGGAATCCTGGCGCAAGACCGCCGGCTCGCCGGCCTGATTCTCGAAGAGCGCAAAGGTATGATCATCGCAGCCAACAAGTGGGACCTGGCGCGCGAGCAAGGGGAATACAATCAAGCCGAGCTGATTGACGTCATCCACGATCAGGTGCCGTTTGCACGCTTTGTCCCGGTGACGTTTCTCTCTGCGCTGACGAAGCGGCGCCTTGGGAGTTTGATGCCTCAGGTGATGCGGGTTGCAACCAATCTCCAGCGGCGTGTCCCCACCCCACGCCTTAACGCGCTGATTCGCGATGCGATGCTAGCGCACCCAGCACCGGCGCCGAGCGGCAAACCACTGAAGATCTTTTACTGCTCGCAACCGGCCGTCGACCCGCCGCTGTTCGTTTTCCACTGCAACGACCCCGATCTGGCGCAGCCCGCGTACCAGCGATTCATCGAGCACACGATTCGCCGCCACTTCGATTTCGAAGGCACTCCATTGACGTTGGAGTTCCGCCGGCGCGGCGCCGAAAAGGACGTCGCGTGAGGCTCGCGCTGCCGATCTTCGCAATCCTCGCTGCTTATCTCGTGGGTTCGATTCCATTTGGATATCTGGTCGGGCGCTTGTTCTTCCGGGTAGACATCCGCACCAGAGGCAGCGGCAACATCGGAGCCGCCAACGCCTTGCGCACCTTCGGGAAAACGGGCGCCGCCTTGGTCCTGGTGCTGGACTTGCTCAAAGGACTGATCCCGGTCTTCGCGCTACGCGCGCTCCATGCGCCCGCGGCAACGATCGCGGCGGTCGGCGCCGCGGCGGTTCTGGGCCATTGCTTTTCACCGTGGCTGCGCTGGCGCGGCGGCAAGGGCGTCGCCACCTCATTCGGAGCGATCATCGCACTCTCGTGGCAGGCGGGCGCGGCTTGCGTCGCGGGCTGGTTCATCGGCGCCGCCGCGAGCGCTTTTTCCTCGGTCGGATCGCTGTTTGCAAACCTGCTGGCGCCATTCGCGCTATGGTTTACTACGCACGAACCCGCGTATGTTGCCTACGGATGCTTTGCTGCAGCGCTTGTCACCTATACGCATCGTGAGAACATCGTTCGCATTCGGCAGGGCACCGAGAACGCGATCGGACTGCTGCGCCCCTGGCGCCGAAACGAGGGCAAGTAAATCGCGGCTACGTATTGGAACGATCTATGATCTCATCGAATGATCTGAGAAACGGCGTGACGATCGTCATTGACGGCCAACTGTGGACCGTCGTCGAATTCTTGCATGTCAAACCCGGCAAGGGTCCGGCTTTCGTGCGCACGCGCGTCAAGAACCAGAAATCCGGCGCAACCGTCGAACGAACGTTTCGCGCGGGCGAAAAACTGGAACGCGCCACCGTGGACAACCGGCAGATGCAGATGCTCTACAACGACGGCGATGGTTACCATTTCATGGATCAAGAGACATTTGAAAACATCACGCTGCAGCGTGAATTGATCGGCGATCCCGCTGATTTCCTCAAGGACGGCATGCTGGTAGACGTACAGACGCACGCAGGAGTGCCGATCGGCATCGACCTTCCGGCCCACGTCGAACTGCGGATCGTCAGCACCGACCCCGGCTTTCGAGGCGACACTGCCACCGGCACGACCAAACCGGCGACGCTCGAGACGGGAGCCGTCGTCCAAGTGCCACTCTTCGTCAATCCGGATGACGTCGTGCGCATCGACACGCGCGACCGCCGGTACATCGGGCGGGTCGGCTGAAGCTCCGCCGTCTGCGCACCCTCGCGATCGCGATCGTGCTCTCGGGAACCGCCAGTGCGATCGGTTTGATCTTTTACCTGGCCCCGATTCAAAACCTCACCTTCCTCAATCGGATCGCGGACTACGCCAGCCTCAACGATGCGGCCGCCTTCGCGAACGACCGCGAGATCTTCAGCCGGCTGCATATTCCGGCGATCGATCTCCAAGCGCCTAACGATAAACTCGTCTTGGTCAAGATCGATGAGGAATCAATTGGAAACACCGCCGCAGGCCTGGGGGCGTTTCCTTTTCCGCGGGGCGTCTACGGGCGATTGTTGACCGGGCTCCACCGTGCCGGTGCGAAGGTCGTCGCGTTCGACATCGACTTTCCCGAGCCGTCGACCGACCCCGCTCAAGACGCAACCTTTGCACGCGGCATGCAGCAGATGCCGACGGTGCTGCCTTTCACGATCAGCACGACGTCGTTAGGGATTCTGGGGCGTGAGCCGCTCGACCCGAATCTCGCGCGCTTCACTGCGGGACAGGGCTACACCACCGTTGACAATCCGGGCGGCACGTTGCTTGGACAACCGCTCGAGATCGATGCCGGCACGCAGCGCTACCTGTCGCTTGCAGGAGCGGCGGTCGAGCAGTTCACCGGCCGGCAGATTCGTCGAATCGACGGCCGCCGCGCGAGATTAGGCGAACAGAATATCCCGCTCGACGGTCGCGGCGTACTGCTCTTGCTGCCGTTCACCGAAGCCGCGAGCCAGGACATCACGGTGCGCAAAGGCGCCGAAACGACCACGATCCCCTTCGCGCAAACGATCTCGTTCGCTGATGCATACCGGATGAACGCCGCCGACCTGCGGGCGCTCGCGGCCGGCAAGATCGTCGTGATCGGCTCGACGGCGCAGGCGCTCGGTGATTTCGTACTGACGCCGTTCGGGCGCTATCCGGGCGTGTACGCGAACCTGCGCCTGATGGATCAGCTCCTGAGCGGCAAGCTCGTCGCACCCGTGCCGCAGTGGTTAAACGTAGCGCTCATCGTGCTGCTGCCGTTTTTGCTCGCGTTCTTTGTCACCCAGTTCAACGCAACGCGGGGCATTCTCTTATGCCTTGTCGCGATCGTCATCTATGCGCTGGTTGCAATCGCTATGTATGCTACGCGGCTGATCTGGCTCGACATGCTGCACGTGATGGGCGCAATGCTGCTCGCAACGCTCTTCATCGCCATCTATCGAACGATGGCTGAAGGCGCCCAGCGGCGCATGATCCGCAATTTATTCGGCGCCCACGTGAGCCCGGCCGTCGTTGACGATCTGCTTCGCACCGACGACCCGCGTCAAGCGCTGGCGCTCGAAGGAAAACGCGTCAAGGCGACGGTCTTTTATTCCGACATCCGCGGTTTTACGGCGATGTCCGAACACATGACCCCCGATGAAATCTACAAGCAGCTCAACGAATACTTTGAGGAAATGTGTGCGATCATCTTCAAGTACGGCGGCTACGTTGACAAGTTCATCGGCGACTGCGTCATGTCTGTTTTTTCGGCTCCGAACCCTAAGCCGGACGATGCACAACGCGCCGTCCGTGCCGCGGTCGAACAGCAGATCCGCATCAAAGTGATCGGCGAGCAGTGGGCGAGCAAAGGCAAGCCGGTCTTTACGGTCGGCATGGGACTCAACACGGGCGAAGTGATCATGGGCAACCTGGGTTCCAGCACCCGTCTCAACTATACGGTGATCGGAGACAGCGTGAACACCGCCTCACGATTGTACAACGTCGCTAAAGGCGGTCAGATCATCATCAGCGAGTCCACGTTTGAGGAAGTCAAAGACACGGTCGAGGTCGTTGAATTGGAACCGGTTTCCGTCAAAGGTAAGTCAGGGCTCCTGCGCATTTTCAACGTAACCGGCATGGCCGATGGCGCCCCCGATTGAGTCGCTGGCGCTGCTGCTCAGCGGCACTGCTGCCAGCGTCTTGGGATCGATCGTTGGATTAGGCGGCGGTTTCATCGCGGTTCCGGTGCTGCGGTTGTTCTTTGGCTTTTCGCCGGAACTCGCAGCTGCGACGTCGCTCGTGCTCGTCTTTGCCAACACGGCCAGCGCGACCACGACCTTCGTACGCCGTAAGCGGGTCGCGTTCGATCTTGCCATCCCGGTCGTGGTGGCCGCTATCCCGGGCAGCGTTGCCGGCGCGCTACTCGCGTCGCACGTCTCGAGCCAAGTCTTCGACCTTCTTTACGCCGCGATGCTCACGCTTCTGGCTTTTGATATCCTCCGCCGAGCCAAAGGTCGCGATGCGGCGGAGCTAGCGGTGCGGGATATCGCCGGATCGCGGCCGAGCATCGGCGGGTGGCTAGGGGCCGGCGTCTTAATCGGCTTGGTCTCGAGCCTCTTTGGCATCGGCGGCGGAGTAATCGCCGTGCCTTTGCTGATGTACTTCACAAAGCGGCCGCTTCAAGCGATCACCGCAACTTCAACGGCGATCATCGCCTTGACCGCGCCGGTGGGAATCATCGTCTACGCGTTAGCGCACGAAATCCAGTGGGTGCCGGCGCTCACCTTGGGCGCAGGTGGTCTGGCCGGCGGTGTGATCGGCGCTCGTTTAGCCTCCCGTATTTCATCGGGGCAGCTTTCACTGCTCCTGGCTGCGGCGATGCTCGCGGCGGCAGCCGCGATGGTGTTGCGCCACCGGTGACCCACCGCGAAGCAGCCTGTCCTGAGCTTGTCGAAGGGCCGCCATTGCCGGCGGCTCCAGCTCGCGCAGCTCAATGACCTCATAGACGGTGAGCGGGAAGCGCGGATCGTAGCGTCGCCGACTGCACCGGCCACAGCTGGTCGGGCCGCGAGGCCGCCGTTTGCGCAGCAGCTCGGTCGCGCACCTGGCACAACGCAGGATATACCGCTTTCGGCTTTCCGAGGTTGGAGAAACGCTGCCCAAATCGTGGTAGATGGAGCTTAGGCCAATTTCGCGCATCTTTTTCTTAAAGGCCCGCGAGTGACCGGCGTCCTCGCCTCGCGCGTGCAGCCAGGCATGGATCATCTCGTGCAGGAGCGTCTCGCGCAAGGCGTCCGGCGCTTCGCGAAAGTGTTTTGGCGAAAGCTCGATCAGCATCGGCTTGGCCTCATAGACGATACGGCCGACCGAATTTGAAAAGCGTGCGTTGTAGCGAATGCGACAGGCGGGCACGGCGCCGTTGAAATAGAGGTTGTTCAGCTGTGCAAAGAGGAGCTGGAGCGTCGATTCGTCCGGCAGCACGGATGGTTTTTTCACCGCGCGTCCAAGCGATTCTTGTGGCTGATTCACGAGCGCGCGGATTACCGCCGCACTTCTATCTTCCGATCGTCGCGGTCTTCGCCATTGGCTTCCTGACGGTAATCGGATATCTCTTGCACGTCAGCTTTGGATCGACGGGGTCCGCGCTCGGGCCGTCGGCCCGAGCTTCGGCGCCCGCCCGCGGCCGAGTAGCGCAGCCGCAAAACATCGAAGTCGGCGGCGGGCCGCCGCCGGCCGTCGCGCTGCAGCTGAGCGAACTGCGCGCGCGCATCGCGAGAGACCCGCGCGACGACGTGTCGCTGGTCGAGCTGGGCGATCTCTACCTGACCGTCGGAAAATACGCGCAAGCGATTCCGCTCTACAGACGGGCGCTGCGCGTCAACCCGAGCAACCCCGCCGCGAGGACCGGCCTCGAACAAGCGCAGACCGGGCTGGCGGACCAAGGCAAGTGAAGCTTTACATCTCCGCGGACATGGAAGGCACGGCAGCCGTTTGCAGCTGGCAGCAGTGCGATCCCAACAATCTGACCGAGTATCCGTACTACCGCCACCTGATGTCGCTTGAAGTCCGCGCGGCCATCGAAGGCGCGCGCCAGGCTGGCGCAACCGATGTGCTGGTAAACGATTCGCACTCTCGATTGCGCAACGTCTTGTGGAACGAACTGCCCCAAGACGTGCGCATGATCTACGGAAATCGTAAGCCGTTCTCGATGGCGCAAGGGCTGACGTCGGACTTTGCAGCGGCTTTCTTCACCGGCTACCACGCGCCGGCCGGCGAGCCCAACGCAACCCTCGAACATAGCTACACGCCGAGCACTATCTACAACGTTAGGGTCAATGGCACGCGCTGCAGCGAAGCGACGCTCAACGCTGCGCTGGCCGGCACGTGCGGCGTACCGGTGATCCTAATCACCGGAGATCAGGCGACGGTCGATTTCGCCCAATCGCAAATGCCGTGGATCACCGGTGTCGTCGTCAAAGAGTCGATCGGAAAGTTCGCAGTCAACTCGATGTCGCCCGAAGAGGCGCGCGCGGCGATTCGGCAAGGCGCGCAGCGCGCAATGTCGCGCTTGCAAGAAGCGCGGCCCTTTACCTTTACGGCGCCGGTGACGTTGGAGATCGACTTCGTGCTGAGCGAGCAGGCCGATTTTGCCGAGCTGATCCCCGGCTTCGAGCGCAGGGGCGGGCGCAGCGTGCGCTTCGTCCACGAGGACTACGCGAGCATTTTCCGCGCATTCGTCGCCGCGTTTCGCTTAGGGAGCGCGGCGAACCAGCCTTAGTTTCGCTTAGCTGGCGACGGCTTGCGGCTTACCGAGCGCGATCGCAATATCGAGCACTTCCGTCTCCGAGATCGAAAGCTGTTTCATCGCGCGTTCGTAGATCTCGATCGTCTCGACGCTCTTCGCGCTGCGAGCACGCTCTTCACGAAGGCGCTTGATTTCATCGGTCACCCGGTGCGCCAAGGTGGAGTCGACCGCCACCCCCGCGGCTGCCAGCTGGTCGCGGTGATTGCGCAACGCTTCCTCCACCAGCGCGACCCCCGAATGTTTGCCGTAAACAAACGACATCTCTCCACCGACAAGCGCCGCCGGAACCGCTTCGTACATGCGCCGATCGATCAGCATCGCATGGGTGTGGATCCCCGATTCATGCGCAAAGACTTTCTGGCCGATGATCGGCTCGTGCTGCTGAATCGGAATGCCGCTCATGCGTTCCATGAAACGCGCGAGTTCCCGCAACTTATGATACTTGAATCCCGGGATTTCGATGCCGTAGAGGACGTTGAGCGCGGTCAGCACTTGGTGCAAAGGAACATTGCCGGCGCGCTCACCGTATCCGTTGGCCGTCACCGAGAAGACGCGAAAGCCGCTAGCGAGCGCCGTGATGCAGTTGATCGTCCCTAAGCCATAGTCGTTGTGAAAATGACAGAGCAGCGGCACGTCTTTGGGCAATGCGCTCGCGATCCGCGAGCAATACCAGCGCGTCGCTTCCGGCGTTAGGCAGCCAACGGTGTCGGGCCACGCCGGGCGGTTGCCGCCGGCTTCCAAGCCGGCTTTGAAGTATTCTATGAAGTAATCGACGTCGCCGCGGCTGCCGTCTTCGGCACCGAATTCGATCATCGTCACCCCGCGCTGCCGAGCGTACCGGATCGTGTCGCACTGCAAGCGGATGTTCGCCTGGCGGTAGAATTCAAGCGGCAGGTCGAGCCATTCGCTTTCGTCCTTGCCTTCGAAGCGTAAGAGCATCTTGCCGATCTTGTACTTCAGGTGCAGATCGCTGCCGCTCGTGAAGATGAAGAACGTCACCTCTGCCGGCGAAATGCCGGCCTCTTGCAGCGTCTCGAGCGTGATGTCGATGTCTTTGCGGTTGCTGCGGCACATCACGACGATCTCGACGTCCCCGATGTCGCCCTTACTCTTGCCCTCCATCACCATCTGCAGCGTTTTTCGATCGCCGGCGGATGCGGCCGGAAAGCCGACGCTGAGGATATGCACCCCGATATCCGCCAAACGCTTGGCAATCTCGTACTTCTGTTCGGGCGTATAGCAGACGCCGGGCATCTGCTCGCCGTCGCGCAGAGTTTCGTCGTACACGCGAAGCTGACGGACGTCCGGGAACTTCAGCTCCGACGTGAAGTCCCGCGGGTTGCGGATCAGGCGTTCGATCGGTTCGCGAAGCAGGTCGCTCATGTCGCTAGTATCATTCACCGGGAACCCTCCGCGCAACTTCGTCCCGTGGAATCAGCCCAAGCATCGACCGCGGCGCTCGATTGGGCCCTCCGCGCGAGCGAGAGAATTCTGTAAGAATCGAGGCTTCAAAGGCGAACCAACCGGACGTGTACGATCCGAAGGATCCCAACGCGAACATCCCGCCCAATCCATACACGCGCCGCTGGACCGCGGAACGCCCGAGCGGCGTGAAAGGCGGCGAGCCCAAGGAAACACGCACCGCAGGCCCGGTGAAGGCGGCAGGCGGCGTCTTGGTCGGCCTTGGGCTGCTGCTGGCGAAGTTCAAAGGGCTGCTGCTCTTGTTGCTCAACCTGAAATGGCTGCTCTACGCCAAGTTCTTCTTCACTTTTAGCGTAACGTTTCTGATTTCGTTGTGGGCCTATGCTCTATTCTTCGGTTGGAAATTCGCCCTCATCTTCATCTTGATGATCGCAGCCCACGAGTTCGGACACTATGTTGCGTTTCGCAACTACGGCCTGGCGGTACGACTGCCAACGTTCATTCCGCTGCTAGGCGCTTTCACCGCCGGCTCGATGCCCGCCAACGCCGAGCAATCCGCATATATTGCGCTGGCCGGTCCGGTGACGGGATTCGGCGTGAGCGCCGCCTGCTACGGGCTGGGCCTCTACACGCACGAGCACTTCTGGATGGCGGCGGCCTACTTGGGAGCTTTCTTGAACCTCTTCAACATGATTCCGGTGCCGCCGTTCGACGGCGGCGGCATAGCGGCGGTCTTCTCGCCGCGTATTTGGATCTTTGGATTCATCGCGTTCGTGGTGGCCGCGCTGCTGCTTCATATGCCGCTGCTTTTCGTGCTGCTGCTGGGATTGATTGGTTTGCCGCGAGCACTGGCGGGCTTGAAGGGCCACTACGATCCGGCTTACTACGCGGTGGCGCCGCTGCGACGCGCCTCGGTCGGCGCCTGGTACTTGGGCACCGCCTTTGGTTTGGTATATCTGATGACGATTTCGCGCATCACGGTTTCGTGATCGCGCGGTGGACGAGCGCACTCGAGGGCGCTTAGCCGCCCTCGCCATTGCACTCGCTAGCGTGCTGGCTGCTTTAACGCTGGCGCGACCGCACGTGACTCCGGGCCCGCTGATGCGCGATTTCGAGGCGTACTACTCGGCTGGAGCGGCTTGGCGGGCTCGCGCCGATCCCTACGGCACGGCACTGTGGCGTTACGAAAAAGAGGTCCCGGGCGTTCGGTCCGACCGCTTCGAAGCGCTGCCTTTTGTTGGACCACCCGCGTTCTTGCCGCTTTGGGCCGCTCTGAGCGTTCTGCCGTTTGCGAGCGCTGCCGTGATTTGGACGGTGCTTTTAATGGCACTGCTGGCTGCCGCTCTGGCGCTGATGCTGCTCAGGCTGCACGCTTGGGATCCCGGTTCGTTTCTGAGCGCGGCAGCATTGTGTGTTGGATTCGGCCCGCTGACGAGCGCGTTTGCGTTGGGTCAGGCGGCCGTTGCCACATTCGCGCTGGCAATCATCGCGGCGCAGCTCTTTGTCAGCAATATCCCCGGCGCCGGCGTAGCCGCTTTCTTCGCAGCCCTACAGCCGAATCTGTGGCTCGTGCTGCTCTCGCAGGTTCGCTATCGACGGGTCGCCGGCACGCTGACGATCGTCGTGCTGGCATGGCTAGCGGCCGGTTTGCTTTTCGCAGGGGCCGGCGAGCTGCGCAGTTATTTCGGAGTGCTCGTCGCGCACGGCGCCGCGGAGCGAGGAGCGCTTATTCAATTTACCCCGGCGGCTATTGCCTACGGGTTTGGCCTGCCACTGGGAGCAGCCAATGTGCTCGGTACGCTCGCGATGCTTCTTGCGATCGCGATCTGGGTCGCCGCCATGGCGCGCAGAGGCTTGACGCGCTGGTGGCGCCTCGCGATCACGTGCGCTCTGCTGCCCTTCGCTGCGCCGTTTTTTCACGAGCACGACTTCGTCATCTTGTTGATGCCGGCGCTGTGGTGCCTGTGCACAGCAACCAAACGAACCTGGGCCCTGGCGGCCGCGGCGACGATGCTGATCGGGATCGACTGGCTGGGGCTTGCGCAGCGCCCCGAAGCGCTGCTGCAGAGCGCCTTGCTCGCGCTGGCGCTGCTCTGCGCGATCTTTGCTTTTTCAGACCAGCCGCTTACGCTGCACCGGTTCGCAGCGCTCGCCGGACTCCTGCTGCTTCCGGCCGGGCTCTTAGCGCAACATTTTCCGGCACCGATTTGGCCCGATGCGATGCACGGGCACGCCGTTGCCGCAGCCACTTCGATGGCAACGGCTTGGAATGCCGAGTTGCGGGCCGCGCACCAAATCGTGCGCCAACCGTTCTGGGCGGTTCTGCGGTTGATGACGCTGGCCGGGGCTGCTCTGCTGGCGTGGTGCACGATTCGCACCGCGAGCCGTCACGATCAAATGTCGGCTTTGGCTTAAATGTCCACGTTTAGCATGCCGTCGAACGGCGAAACTTCATTTGGATGATATCCCTTTAGGTCCGCGTTGTACGCGTAGCCGTCCTTGAGGACATAGAGGACCATCGTGGGTACGTCCTTGGCGATCTGCTCCTGTTCGAAGTTCACATACTTCTGACGCTCGGCCTCATTGTAAGAGCGCTTGAAGTGCTCCATGGCGTCATCGACAGCGGGGTTGCAGTAGTGCATCATGTTCTGACCGTTCGGCGGTGCTTGATTGCATTCGTACAGGTTGGAAAGCTCGCCGATCGGGTCGCCGCCCCAGGAAAAGATCGTGATGTCGAACTTTCCTCCGTACACGATGCCTCCCGGGTTTTCAAAGAACACATTTACGGCGTACTTCTGGAGTTGGATATCTACGCCGACGGCTTTCCACCACGAGCGCAGTAATTCAATGCGCTCGTCAGTATCGGGCGCGCCGGTGTACGCAGCGAATCGCAATGAGAGCCGCTGGCCGTTTTTCACGCGCACTCCGTCCGGACCGACTTTCCAGCCGGCCTGGTCGAGTAGTTGGCGCGCCTTAGCCGGGTCGTAAAGCGTCGTCGGGACGTGCGGATCGGAAACCGGGTTTGCCGGCGAGATCACGCCCTCCTGAAGAATGCCGTAGCCGAAGGCGGTCTTTTCGATGATCGTCGGACGATCGATCGCATAACGCAAAGCTTCGCGAACGCGAAGATCCCGCAAGATCGGGTTCTCGAAATTGAAATCGAGATGCGCGTAGTAGTAGCTCGGGACCACGTCGGTGCGGAATCCCGCGATCGCTTTCGTGCGGTCAATATAGCCCGACGGCACGAGCGGCCACAGATCAATTTCGCCCGTCTGCATCAACGTGATCAGCGTGTTTCGATCTGGGACGATCTTATAGGTAACATGCTGCAATTTCGGCTTACCCCGAAAATAGTACGGGTTCGGTTCTAGCTCGACCGCATCTCCGCGCCGCCATGAAACGACGCGGAACGGCCCAATGCCGATCGGCTTCGCATTGTAGGGCGCCTGGTTGATATTGGGCAGCCCGCCGAGGATGTGTTTCGGCAGGATGCATGGGTTTGCTCCGGCGGTTCCAAAGAACGTCGGCAGATACGCGGCGTATGGTTTGCGGAGATGGTAGACGACCGTGTACTTATCCGGTTCGTCCATTTTTTGGATCAGGTTCCAACCGTCGCGTCCGATCACGTTGTTCGCCTTATTGTTCACTGCATTGGTCGAGAAGACAACGTCGTCCGCGTTGAAGGGAACGCCGTCCGACCAACGCGCACCCTTGCGCAAATGCCAGGTGATCGTCTTACCATCCGGGCTGATTCCGCCGTTGTGCTGCGTCGGAATCACGGTCAGCAATTCTGGAATCGGGCGGTTATTATGGTCGTAGCGTGCAAAGTACGCCATCGTCATCTCGGAGATAAAGTTCACACGCGTTTCCGAATTCAGCACTGGATTGAGCGATGCCAAATCGCCGCCGGCATCCGAATAGCGTAGATAGTGCGGTTTCGTGAAAGCATTGTGACCGCCGGCGCCGCCGGTGCTGACCTTCGTGCAGGCCGCAAGGACCGCGACCAGCACAATAGCGAGAACTTTCATCATCTTCAAATATCCACGTTCATGAAATCGTCGAACTGCGACACCTGGTTGGGTCTGAAATTCTTGAGATCTTTGTTGAAGACGTAAAGATCCTCGCGCACGTTCGTCACGATCGTCGGGACGTCTTTTATCAGTTCTGCCACCGCAACATTCTCATACGGCTGCCGTGCTTTTTCGTCATAGGTGACCGAGAATTTTTGCATCGCAGCATCGGCCTTCCGGTTGCACCAGTGCGTGTCGTCTTGCCCAGCCGGAGGAATTTGTGCGCACGAGTAGAGGATTGAGAGATCGCCGATGGGATCCAGGGCCCAGGCAAAGTTCACCACGTCAAACTTACCGCTATAGATGATCCCGTTGTCCTGATACGGCGCAAACAAGAGCGCCGAGAGGTAGTGGTGCACGGAAAAATCAACGCCGATCTGCTTCCACCAGCTGCGGATCAATTCGAGCTGTTGATCGACGTCTTGCGAGCCCGTGCTGGTCGCGTAATCGAGCTCTAACTTGACGCCGTTTTTTTGACGAATGCCGTCGGAACCGCGCTGCCATCCGGCCCGATCGAGAATTTGATTGGCTTTCGCGATATCGAACGGCGTTTCGGGAACCGGCGGGACCGCATACGGCGCGGACGGCGAGATCGGGCTTTCTTGAAGGATGCCGACCCCGTGCGCGATCTTGTCGCGAAGCGTTTTGCGGTCGATTGCGTAACGCAAGGCTTCGCGGACCGCAAGGTCCTTCAGCCGCGGGCTCGTGAGGTTGAAATCGATGTGGTTGTAAAGGTAACTCGCCTGCTTTATGTACGCGTACCCCGGCAGCGATTTGATCCGATCGAAATAAGCGCCCGGAACCGGATACCAGAGGTCGAGCTCATGGTCTTCTAGTTGCGTCATGACGGTATTGCGATCCGGGATGCTCTTCCAGACGATCTTCTGAAGTTTCGGCAAGCCGCGGAAGTAGCTCGGATTGGGGACCATCACGACCTGATCGCCGCGTTTCCACTCTTGGTACTCGAACGGACCGATCCCGATCGGCAGCGAGTTGTACGGGGCATGGTTGATGTTGGGCAGGCCGGCGAGCAGATGCTTTGGGAGGACGCACGGGTTCGCGCCGGCACTCGAGAAAAAATAGACCGTGAATGACGAGAAGGGCTTCCTCAGATGGTACACCACGGTGTACTTGTCGGGTTCATCGGTCTTGGTGATCAGATCCCAGCCCGTGCGGCTGACTTCGTTGTTCGCTGGATTCAACACGACTTGCGTCGAGAAGACAACGTCATCCGCGTTGAAGGGCGCACCGTCCGACCACTTGACGCCTCTGCGGAGATGGTAGGTGATCGTCTTGCCATCGGCGCTGATGCCGCCGTTGGCTTGGCTGGGTACGACGGTGGCGAGTTCCGCGACCGGGCGGTTGCTATGGTCCCACTTGATCAGCCACGCCATGGTGAGCGAAGACATATAGCCTAGCGTCCCCTGCTGATTGAGATGCGGGTTCAGTCCCACCAAATCTTCCGCCGTAGCGTAGCGCAAGGTATGAGGCATCGTAAAAGCATTAGCGCGGCCACCGGAGCCGCCTGTGGTGTTGACTTTCGTGCACGCGGCAACGATCAGAGTGCCGACGACCAGCCAGGCGAGCTTTTTCAAATCGAGTACTCCCAAGGGTCCCAGAACGGCGAGATGACCGGCGAAGGTTTAAAGTTTTTCAGATCCGTGTTGTAGACGTACGGCTCTTTGAGAAAGTACAAAATGATCGTGGGGACTTGCGCGGTCAGCTCTTCCTGAACGATCGCGTAGTCGGCCTTGCGGCGCGCTTGATCGAGCGTCTTCAGTGCGTCGTTCATCGCCGCCGTTGCGCGCGGATCGCTCCAAAACATCGCGTTCTGACCGTGCGGCGCCAAGTTATCGCCGGAATAGATCGGGCTGTCGTCGGGATCCGCGGCGGCGACCCAGCTAAAGCCGGCAACGTCGTAGTGTCCGCCCTGTAAGGTGCCGGTGGCCGGATTGTTATCGAAGAACTGGGCAGTCTCGACGTTCTTGACGACCGCGTCGACCCCGATCTCGTGCCATTGCCGTTGGACGAGCTCTTGGATCGCCTTGCCCATGTTGCTTTCGGTCTGCGTGCTGTACGTAAACGTCAAGCGCTGACCGTTCTTCACGCGAATCCCATCGGGGCCGCCTTTCCAGCCGTCGGAATCGAGAATTTCGCGTGCCTTTTGCGGGTTGTAATCGTGATGCTCGACGGCGCCGGTGTACGCCCACGAGAGCTGCTTGGACTGATCGGTCTGCGCCGGATTGGCCGAGCCGTGGGCGATCTTATCGATGATCTCCTGACGATTGATCCCATCGGCAAGAGCAACGCGCAGATTGCGATCCTGCAAGATCGGACGGCGCAGGTTGAAATCGAGGTGCGCGTACTGAAACGTATCGACACGAACGGCGCGCAAACCGTTGCCTGGGGCGGTAGCGAGCTGCGCGTAACGCGGCCAGTTCAGTCCGCTGCCACGTGCCAGCAAGTCGATATCGTGCGTCTGCAGCTGCGTGAGCATCGTGTTCTCGTCGGGCATGATCTTAAAGATCACTTCTTTTAGTTTTGGCGGACCCAGGAAGTAATCCTGAAATGCCGTCATGCGAACCTCGGAGCCACGCTGCCAGGAGACGAACTTGAAGGGACCGCTGCCGATCGGCGCCGAGTTGAAGGGGGCGGTGTTGAACGAGCCTTTGTCGTCGTTGTACTTGGCGAGGACGTGTTTGGGAAGAATCGGAGCGTTGCCGTTCACTCCCCACAACTGCTGCAAGTAGGGCGCATAGAGCTTCTTCATGTGGACAACGGCTACGTAAGGATCGCGGCAGTCGATGTCTTTGATGTCGCGGTAGCCGTCGGTCGTATTGACGAGGTTGTGCGGATTCATGACGACCTGCCAGGTGAACTTCAGGTCATCGCACCGCAGCGGCTGCCCATCGTGCCACTTGATGTTGCGCCGCAGTTTGTATTTGAGCGTCAACCCGTTCGGGCTGACGTCGCCATTCGCAACAGTTGGGATTTCGCGCAACGCATCAGGCACGGGACGCGCGTGCTCGTCGTACCGGATCGCGTACGAAAACATGAACGAGGCGAGATCGCCCGTGACGGCACTGGTTCCAAGCGGCACGTTGAGCGTTTTGGGATCGGCACTTTCCGCAAAACGCAGAACGCCGGCCTGCGTCCAGGGGTGTGCACCGCCGGTGCCGCCGGTCGTGCCGACCTTCGTGCAGGCCCAAAGACCGAGAGCCGCAACGAACATCGCGAAAAGACTAGCGCATCGCGTGTACATCGATTCCCTCCCGGCAGCAGAAGTCACGGTAGGCTGCAGGCGAGATCTCCGACGGCTTGATCTCACTGCGCCCACCCCAGAAAACGTTTGTGTATGTAACGGAGATTCCAGCTTGCGCAAGGTGCGCGTCGATCGCCGCCTTGTGATCCAGCAAGGGTTGCTTCTCCAAGCCGTGCGCAACGCCCATGATGTTGACGTTGCGAAATTCCGGTCCGCCTTCGCGCCAGTACGCGTGCGTCATGATATGGTGCCGGCCGACCTCGCGGCCGGCGTCGATCTCTTGGCCTGGGGGAACGGCCCAGTGAAAGAGGGCGTTGTAGCGCGTTACGCGCTCGCCGTCGGCGGTCGCTTTGACGTGCTCGAGAAACGTTGAGAAGCGGCCGATCACCTTACGCGCATCCAACGATTGCGCCACGGCGCAGAATGTCTGCAGGTCGACGCCGGCTTCGGCGGCGCGGGGCGTCCACAGATCGCGCACGATTTCACTTGGCGCGAACTCGCGCTTGAGCGCAAGGAGCACCCGCCATTCGCGTTCGCTCAACTCAACGACATGCGTATCTAAGACCTCGGCCGGCGCCTCCGCGCGACTACCCGACGCCAGGCCCCGACGCCGCACGTGCCCAACGCCGAGCACGAAGAGCTTGCGCGCCGGCATCAACCGGAAGTGGCCCGCGCCCACTTTACGGCGCAAAAATTCGGCGTGCTTTTCAAGCGAGTATCCTTGCGGTACTTTGAGAGTCGTCCACAAGCGGTAGTTGCTGCCGGGCGTCGCGGCATCAGTGGTTCGGATCACGACGTGACCTGAAAACGGATCCTTGCGTGCCATGTATTCAAAAGCCGCGTCAAGTCTGCTCGGTTCGATTTGCCAGGCCACCAACGCGCCTGGCGCGAGATTCGTCGCCATCAAGGTCTGGCGAACGCGGCGAATCGTTCCCGCCTGTAACATCGCCGCAATTCGCTCGAGCACGGTTTCGACTGGCAGTTCGGCCTGACGCGCAACCTCGCCGAACGGGTCCGCCTGAAAGCCGCTCAGCCGGTCTTCAGAGATCGCGAGGATCTTCGCGTTGACGGGATCGCTGACCGCACCGGAGATAGAGCCCACGACCATGAAGCGGTATTATCCGCTTTCCTCGATGCTCCCGCGCGGTGTGCTCTCGGCACGTTGAGGACCACAGCGATGAGGTGAGAATACGCACCTGGCTCCAGGCTCGTAGACTCTCTTTGAAAAAATTACACTCGTCGATGTGAGGAATGCTTGTGCAATGCTGAGGACCTTGCTAAGTGCACTGCTGCTGTTGCCGATTCTTGGGTCCAGTGCCCACGCGGGGGGCGCGCTGAGTTACCATGCGTGCAGCGGCGTGCAGGGTGTCCCGCGAGACGCGAGGTGCGCGACGCTTAGCGTCTTTGAGAATCGCGTTGCGCGAACAGGAAGGCGAATCGACCTCGGGGTCGTGATTCTGCCTGCTCAGCACAAGAACGCGGGCGCGATCCTTCCGATCGGCGGCGGGCCGGGACAGTCGGTGATCGCCTTAATTCCCTACTTCACGCAAGCTTTCAAGCCGCTGCGCACAAACCACGACTTGGTCTTCGTCGACCAACGCGGAACGCGCCATTCGAACCAACTGCAGTGCCCGCTCTACACGGATCCCGTCGCGTATTTCAAAGAGCTCTTCCCGAATCGGGCATTGCAAAAGTGCCGCGAGACTTTAGCGCAGCGCGCCGATCTCGATCAGTATGGGACGTCAATTGCCGCCGATGACCTCGACGACGTTCGCGCTGCGCTGGGCTACGAGAAGATCACGCTCGTGGGCGGCTCGTACGGTACGGAGGCCGCGCAAGAGTACGCGCGCCGCCACCCGAGCCATGTCCGCGCACTCCTCCTGGAGAGCGTCGCGACAACCGACTTCCTCGTTCCGCTGCCGTACGCGCAGGGCGCGCAACACGCGCTCGATCAGCTCTTCCTGGCCTGCGCCGGCGCTTCCGGGTGTCGCACAGCGTTTCCGGGACTTCACGCACACTTTTATGCCGTGCTCCACCGCTTCGACCGTGGCGATGTTCCGGTCACGCTGCCTTCAAGAAAGACCCAACGGTCGCTCATGCTCTCGCGTGAGGTCTTCGTCGACCGCCTGCGCCAACTGCTCTACGATCCCGCGGTCGCGAGCATCGTTCCGCTGATCGTCGAAGATGCCTATCGCGGCGATACGCGGGAGCTCGCGGAAGCGCTGAACCTCGTCACGCTCTCGTTCGCCACGGACCTTTCGTGGGGCATGAGCATGTCGGTCAACTGTTCGGAAGATGATCCGTTCATCACACGCGCAGCGATCGCGGCCGCCAACCGAGGCACGTTCTTGCGTGACGCGCGCATTGCGGCGCAACAGCGGGCCTGCGTGACGTGGCATGTCAAGGCCGCCCATCGCAGTTACTTGCAGCCGGTCCGTAGCGACGCCCCGATCTTGATGCTCTCAGGGACCGACGATCCCGCAACGCCGCCCCAATTTGCCCGGCGGCAGCTGCCTTACTATCCCAACGGGCGGCAGATCCTTATCCCGCATGGCGGCCATGACAACGAAAGCCCTTGCCTCGACCGTATTCGGGTCGCGTTTCTCGATAGGGCAGACGTGAAAGCGGTAGACGCGAGCTGCATTACCTCCTTCAAGCGTCCGCCGTTTGTCCTAACGAACGCAGCGTTGCGTGCGTTTTTTTAAAAATTGCGCCCAAACTATCGCGGGCGGGACCCCATTAGGACCCGCTATTCGCTAAATCATTCTCGCCAAGCGCGAAGAGATAGCTCTGCTCGGCTTGTCGCAAGGCGTAAATCGCGTTGAGATTATCCGTCTGCGCCGTTGTCAGGCCCACCTGCGCGTTGAGCAATAGCGGCAAACTCGTTACGCCCGCTCGATATTGCGCTTGCGTCGCTTGCAGCACGGTCCGAGCTTGGTTAAGCTCGGCTTGAGTTTGGTCGAGCGCCGCCTGCGCGGACACCAGATTGACCAGAACTTGGCGAACGTTCAATTGAATTCCTAAGACAGTTGTTTGAAAGCTCGCGTTAGCGATATCGAGATTGGCTTGCGCTTGCGCGCTTTGCGCGGCCGTTAACCCTTGATCGAAGATCGGGATCGAGAGCGCAGCGCCGATCGAATTCGAATTGCGAAACGTTCCGCCGGTAGCGTCGGTTGAGTTCACGCCATAACTTCCATTGCCGGTCAGGCTCGGAAACAGCCCCAAGCGTGCGGCCCGAAGACTGTCCCGGGCGCCGCGAACCACACGGTCGGCGGCGTCGTAATCGGGTCGCAGGCTGATGGCCCGCGTAAGGGCCGTGTCATAGGTCAGCAGCGGCGTTTGCAGCAAAGAGGCCGTCGGGTTTGAAGGCGTCGTGTCAATCGGCCGCACGGCTGTGTCGGCATTCAGCCCTAAGGTATTTGCAAACGTCGCGAGCGCGGCGAGCTCGGTGCCCTGCGCTTTGACCAAACTGACCCGCGCTTGCGCGGTGGGGAATTGCGCCGTGGCCAAGTCGGAGCGCGCCGCCGTTCCCGCCCGAATCTGAGCCGCGACTAAGCTTTCCTGCACTTGGTTTTGCCGCACGATCGCTGCCGCGAGCGTCGTCGCGCGTTGGGCCTGTATCGCATTGTAATAAGCGGCGGCGACGTTGAACGCGGTCGTTTGCAGCTGCCGCTTGAGATTGTCAGCCGAAGCCACTTCGTTCTCAGAAGCGGCTCGAATCTGGTTGGCAACCCTGCCGCCATCGAAGATCAGTTGACGCAAATTAGCGGTCAACGAATTGCTCGTAAACGCTCCGCTACGCGAGCTCGTGCTGCTTCCGCCGTTGCCGAGATTGCCGACGTTGCCTTGGGCGCCGTTAGTGCCATTGCCGAGGTTGCCGTTTATCGACGCCTGGCTGTTGGAGCGATTCGTCGTTGCGGTACCCGAGAGCGACGGCAGAGCGGGAGCCCGGGCTAACCCTACGTTCGCCTGCGCTAGAGCGAGATTGGCACGCGCCGTCGCCATTGACGGCGATATTGCCACGGCGATGTCAATTGCTTGCGTGAGCGTAATGTTCACCGGAACGCCCGGCGCCGCGCGGGTTTGGGAAACGCCTGGCGCCGGCGTGCCATAGGCCGGATACGGGAGCGTCGACGCGGGCGGCGATGGAATCGGGGTCGGCGTTGCGCCGCGTGTTGTCGGCTGCGCCGTAGCCCTGGAACCGAGTGCGGGCGCGAGTATCCCGAACGCGAGCGCCGTCGCGCAAAGAATCAATCGTTGCATCATATTAATGCGCGACGCGCCCTCCGTTGCTCACTGCAACGACGCTCCCGTTCTGCAAAGCGTCAGGCCGTGTCGTTATCACCTGCGTTCCGGGTGCGATCTGCACGCTTCGAACCTCGCTGAGCGTGTCGGTCTGCAAGCCAAGCGTGACTTGGACTTCTTTAGCTTTGTTATCCTGCACGATGAAGACGCTGTTTCCACGCTCGGTCTGTGCGATGGCAGAGCGCGGCACGATGATCGCGGCCGGATGACGCTCTTTTTGAATCGTAACGGCGACCAGCATCCCGCCTCGCAACAAATCGCCGGGATTGGGCTGCCGCATGCGCGCGCGATAGGACAGTGTACCCTGTGTCGGTACGGCGTTGACGTCTGCGATCGTGCCCCTGAACGTGCGCCCGGTCAACGAAGATGATGTAAAGGTGACGGGAGTACCGGAATGCACGTACGCCAGATCCTCGTCCGGCACGTTGACGTTTACGTACACGACATCGATCTGCGAGACTTGCAGCACAGGAGTTTGGGGACCGCCCATCGCTCCCGGATCGAGCAATCGTTGCGTCACCACCCCGCCAAACGGCGCGTAGAGCGAGGTCTGTCCGATTTGGACTTCCAGCGCGTGGGCTTGTGCTTGGGCGGACGCGGTTGCGGCGCGGTCGGAAGCGGCCGTCGCGGACTGCACCTGCGTCTGCCCGGTGTTACTCTGGGCGGTCAACAGCGCCTCTTGATCGCCCTGCACCCTCTGCTGCGCTGCAACATACGCTGAGCGCGCCGCTTCGAGCGCCGCTTGCGAAACGTAGCCTTGTCGGAAGAGCTGCATATTTTGGTTGTAGGTCAATTGCGCGTTCGCCAGCGCGGCGCGGTCGCTCGCCAGCGTCGTGCGAGCCGTTTCAACGCCTCCGACCTCTTGCTGCTGCGTTAGCGGAACCGTCAACGTGGAACTGCGTGCGTGGGCTGCCGCCTGCGTGATCAGCGCTTCTTGCTGGGCAAGCTGCGCGCGCAAATTTGAGTCGTCGACTTTTACCAGCAGCTGACCGGCGCCGACGCGATCGCCTTCGTTGGCATAGATGCCAACGATCGGGCCGGGTTGCTGCACCGAGAGCGTCGAGCTTTGTAAGGGCGCGACTTGGCCGTCCAGGCTCAAATACGTGGCAATATCCCGCCGGACCGCCACCGCCGTGTCCACGTTGAGCGGCGGCGGACCGTGCTGGGCCTGGCGGCCGCCGCAACCCAAAAGTCCGGTCGCCATCAGCACAGCCGCGACCGCTAAGTACCTATACTGCATGCTACTCCTTGCTTTGAGGCATTCCACCACTTATTACGTACGCAACCCCATTTTGATTCACGGGGCTGCACTCCAGCCTTTCACATCTTTCTGTGTAATCGATCAAAAAGGCCAAATTCGCCACGAGGGCGGGAGCGCGAGACCTGACGTTGTATTCTTCGGGGGCATGGGCGCGAAACTCGACCTCGGCCGCACCTACGGCAGCCAGACGAGGGTCGAAGAATGGATGACGGCCGAAAAAGCCGGAAACAAGGGTGCCGACGTTCTGTCCACGCCGATGCTTCTGCAGCTGATCGAAGAGGCCGCCATGCACTGCATCGCGCCAATCCTCTCTGCGGAGCAACTCACGGTCGCGACGCACATCGACCTGGAACACCGTAAGCCCATCCCCGTTGGGTTCATCGTGCGTACGGAGGTCGAAGTCGTGCAGATCGACGGCCCGCGCGTCACGTTCGCCATACAGGTTTTTGACGAACGAGAGAACGTCGCGGAGGGCACGCACGAACGATACATCATCGACCGAACGAAATTTTTAGCGAAGCTCGAGGACAAAATGACCTAGTTTCGCGTTATCCCGGCGAGCCGGCAAAAGCGAGCTCCCGTAACGACAAACATAGGCGGACGCTCGCCGACGGCTCGGGTTATACTTCAAGGGGGGCACTCTGCGGTTCCCGAAGAGACAGTTAAGTAAGGTTCGTTTATTGGGTAGCCCGAGCAGGGTCGGCCGCTGGCCGCCTTGCGGCGGGGTGCCGAGCCATACTTAGGCCCCCTACCCAAAACGACCCTGCACTCAGGTTTCATTCTAGACTTAGGAGGAAAAATTGAAACGACTGAGCACCGGAGTCCTGGTCGCGCTCTTCGCGGCGGGCCTGGGACTTAGCGCGGCTGCAGCTCCGTCTGGTCACGCATCGCATGGCAACATTGGACCCAACGCGATCGCCCAGGCGACGGCAGCCCCGACTCCAGCAGCAGCTCCAGCTCCGCCGGCGATGGACTTCGGTTCACCCCCGTCGGGACAGATTCCCATTCTCTATAACGATCACCACGTCTACACCAAACCCGATAAGCTCAAACAGGGCCGGGTCTTGGCTGCGATCGTGCGCGGCGGCACGATCCTGATTCCCCTGCGCTCGATGTTCGAGCAAATGGGGGCTACGGTTTCCTACGATCCCGCTTCCAAAACCGTCGATGTGAGCAAGGCCGGCTCCGACGTCAAAGTGACCGTCGGCAAGCCCGAAGTCGTCATCAACGGTGAAACCCGTCCGCTCGACGTGCCGCCTGAAATCTACCAGGGCCACGTCGTCGTACCGGTTCGCGTGATCTCCGAAGGCATGGGCGCCTATGTTCAGTGGGTTCCCGAGAAGCGGCTCGTCGTCGTGCGCTACATCCCTGCAGCGCCGCCGTCACCGCCCCCGGCAACACCAGCGCCGACGCCAACGCCGGCACCGGCTGCGGCCCCGTATCAGGACAAGTTCATCGTCGGTGACTACATCATTTCACCGAAGGTGTACAACGAGTTCACCCCGGGCAGCACCGGCAACAACACGAGCGGCGGCTTCTCGTACGGCGTACGGGGTGCGATTGAGTTCGATCTCTTCAACCTGCCCTGGATGCTCGAAGGCGACTACCGTCAGTGGAATTATCCGCACAGCCAAGGTGTGCCGACGATCGGCTGCACGGTTCCGGCCGGCACCGTACCGCCGCCAGGAGCTCCTGGAAAACCGGCGTTCGGCTGCACGGGCGGTAACTACGACTTCAGCACCAACACCGGTTTGCCGTGCGACGGTCTCAATGGCCACGCACCGGTTGGCGATCCGGGCTGCGTAACGATCATCGGTGGGCTCGGCAACACGTTCGTGCCGGCGTTCACCGTGCGCGACTACGACTTCGACGGCCGCCTCGGCCTGCGAATCTTCCAGCCGCGCATTTACATCGGCGTCGGATATATGTACCGCAGTGGTAACTACGGCTATCCTAAGCTCAACGGTTGGGGACCCGGCATTGAAAAACTGCCGGATCTGGATCAACCTTTCTCGATCTACGGTAGCGCGTACTACTACTTCCACGTGCAGGGCACGTGCGGCACAGACATTTGTCCGACCGGGCCGTATACGCTCTCGTATAACGTCCTGAAGTACCAGGTAGGCGGTACGTTCAACTTCGGAAGTTCGCCGTTGTATCTGGACTTTGGATTCGATGGCGATCGCGGATACACCCAATCGAACGCGCCGATCGATTTCACCCACACCGGTGGGTACGTCGGCCTGGGACTCCACTTCTAAAGAAATCGAAACTCTCTGAGGAGAGCCTCGATGAAGAAAAGGCTCCGGAGTAATCCGGAGCCTTTTTCTTTATCGTTATGAGTGCGTCGGGGAAGGAGCCGGGCTTGGGCTTACGCCGCGAATCGGCAGGGGCGAAGGCGCTGGGCCGAACGGCAGCGGCCACTGGGACGGCAGAGGCGAAGGCGCTGGGCCGAACGGCAACGGCCACTGGGACGGCAGGGCTGAGGGCGTTACCGCTGGCACAGGCGTCGGCGACGGCGTCGGCATCACGCACGACGGAATCAGCACGACGACCTTCGGCTGGTTCGGCGCAGGCGACGGCGTGGGAGATGGCGTTAGCGTAGGAAGCGGTGTTGGCGTCCGCGCAGGCGCGCGGGTTGGCTTCGCGCCCGGCGGTAAGGTTGGCTGTGGCGTCGGACACGGCAACGGCACGGCGAAATAGTGCTCGGTAAATCCGACTTGCACTGACCGGCTCATCACTTTGCCGAAATAGCTGCTCGGAAATGTTTTTGTGAGGATCTGCATGATCTGCCAGGCCCGATCCTGCTCCGGCTGCGTGTAGACCTTGCGCAGCACTTGGATCGCTAAGAAATAGGATCGCGGCAGCTGAGGATCGCCCGGATACTTCGAAGACCAAGCGCGCAGCGCCTCATCGGCGAAATCGACGCGACCGATCAAGCCGGCATCCGTCGTATACGCGCCCGCGCGCACCGCTTCGTCGCGAAAGGTATTGTTGATCCCGAGATAGCTGAGCTTCATGCGCCCAAAATATTCGTCACCCGGCGCCGAGTGCGTGTAGCTCTCACATTGAGCGCGCGCGAACTTGCTCGACTTGGATGCACACGCGTCGGCGGGGTTCGAGGGGCCGGTCGGCTTCGCCGAAGCGGCAGGTGCTTTCGGAGCTGCGGCGCGTGCCCCGCCTAGGAATCCGGCGGCGAGCGCGGCGGCGGACAAAGCCGCAAAGGCGCGTTTCACGAGACGAGTGTTCCGCGCCGCACCGGTCCCTTACCTCGTACGCAACAAAGGAAGCAGGCATTGAGGCGAAGAGAATCTTGCCGAAATGCTGCGCAGCCTTAGGGTCGCCGCCGTCCAGCTGGAGGCGCACGACCGCGATGCGTTCGAACTGCGTTGGCCGCACATCTGTACTCGCATCCACGAAGCCGCGCTACGAGGCGCTCAACTGATCGTGCTGCCGGAAGGAACCGTTCCGGCATATGTGTTGGGCCACGAACCCGTCGCAAGTGAGCTCCTCCAGGCTGCCCTGGACGACGTGCAATCGCTCGCACGTTCGCACGGTGCGATCATCGTGTACGGCACGGTTCGCCTGAGCGCGCAGGGCTTGCACAACAGCGCGTACGTCGTCGATGCAAATGGGTCGCTGGCCGGCTATGCCGACAAATGCTTCTTGTGGCACTTCGACCGGCAATGGTTTTCGGCGGGCAGCACAATCGCGCCGATCGACACGTCGCTCGGCAAATTGGGGGTGCTGATCTGCGCAGACGGCCGCATCCCAACGATAGGTCGCGCTCTCGTCGATCGGGGCGCCGAGATGTTGGTGATGCCGACGGCATGGGTCACGAGCGGCCGCAATCCACATGAATTGGAAAACGTTCAGGCCGACCTGCTGGCGGCCGTCCGCGCGCGCGAGAACGGCGTACCTTTCGTCGCTGCGAACAAGGTTGGCGTCGAACGTGCCTGCGTGGCGTATTGCGGCAAGAGCCAGATCCTGGGCGCGAACGGAATGCCTCTTGCCAAAGCCACCCAACACGATGCGCAGACGCTGATCGAAGATGTCACGCTCGGCGATGCTCGGCCGTTACGTGCGCCATCGCTCAAACCAAAGCCCAGCCGCGCGTTTACGCGCGACCTCCGAATTGCAATCACGCCGGATGGCGAGTTGCCCGCGCCGCTTAAGGACGTAGCCGGTGCGGACCACGTCGTGACGGCGGATCCCCTGGCCGACGATCGGCTGAGCGATGCCGCCGCCGTCGCAGCCGTCGAGGATGACCTCATCCAGGATCCGGGCGGTTTAGTTCCCTATCGTCTGGCGGGCTATCAGTTGATCGTTTGGCGAACCGATTTGAACGACCGTGAGTGGCTGCGTGCACTCGCGCGTGCTCGCGCGATCGAATTGCGGCTTTTCATCATCGTGGTCTGCAAATTCGAATTCGCATTCGCGGTGGACCCGGATGGCACCGTCGTTTGCGGTACGTTTGACGGGTTGCGGGTCGCCGCGTTTGTGTTTTCGCCCCAGCGAACAACGCACACGATCGTTGCACCCTGGACGGACATCCTCGAGGGACTGCAACGCGTGCCGCTCGAGTACTCCTGATTCGGGCGCGCTCTATCATCGCTAGAAGCTGCGCTTTGCGCGTGGCTTTGCTGCTGCTTGTCTCGTGTTTGGCAACGGCGCGTCACGAGGCTACGTCCGGTGCAGGCACCTTCACGATCGAAATGGGGGTCGGACCTTATATCGGCGCCAGCGTCATACCAATAAAAACGACCGGGATTTCCCTAGAACAGCCCTTATTTTCGGTCCTTGGGCCGGGCCAAGTCGAAGGTTCGAAGTACCTCGCGCCCATCGTGCCCACGGCGGCAAGCGCTACGATCATCGCGGCAACGCGCGACGCGGTTGCGATCCATGAACTGCAACTCGTGCCGCCGCCGGACCCGCACGCTAAGCTGATCGCCGTCGCCACGTACTATGACGGCGTCGTGCTCCATTCAGCGCAGGATTTTCACATCGTCGGCATCGTTCCGATCGATGGTGCGCCAGGCGACGTCGCCATCGCTTCAAACGGCGACCTCTACGCTCCAAGTACGGACTCGACGTCGCTCTTCGTGATCTCGCGCGCGCCCTGGGCTGTCAGTGAAATCGGGAACGTTCCATTTGGCAACGAAGCGGTTTTCGATCGAGCCGACGGTTCGCTCTTTGTGAGCAATCGCGATGTTGATGGGAAGGGCGCACTGACGCGCGTTCAGGCGAGCACAGTCGAGCGCGTGATCACGGGGGTTACCGCCGAGGGATTGGCGCTCGACTCTGCCACGCATACGATCTACGTCGGGAACATCAACGACGACAGCATCGTCGAGGTCGACACCCGGACCCTTTCGATCCGGCGACGGCTGGCGACGGTCCCGCGGACGTTCGGTCTGGCGTTAGATGCTCGGCGCGGCTATCTCTTCGTCGTGTCGAATCGAAACGCCGAGATGCCCGGCGGCGGCTTCGTCGCGACGATCGATTTGCATCCGCTGCACGGCCGGCTGATCGCACGTTCCGCACGCCTCGCATTTCCGCTGGGAATCGCCTTCGATGCGCAGACCGACACGCTGTTCGTCAGCGATGAAGACACGGCCCAAGTGTACGTGCTCGATGCACGCACGCTGCGGCCTCGCCATGCGCCGCTCGCAGCCTGCGCGGTCCCCTGGCGGCCGCATCTCGATGCTGCACGCAGAAGACTCTTCGTACCCTGCGCGCGAGCCGATCGGCTTGCGGTCTTTGACGTGGATCGGCTGCAAGCCGTGCGCGGCTCGCCGTTTAAGACAGGAAGGTATCCGCTAGCCGTTGCAACGTCGAGCTAGTGCGCTGCCACGTGAGCCTTTTGAGCAAACGCCGCAGTGTTGTGATGCGGGCCGCATCCGTTGCACTCGCCTTCCTGACGCTCGGAGCGGCGCGCGCATCGAACCTGCCGCAAGCTTTGCACCCGCCGGCGCCCTTCTCGACAATTGTCGCCGATGCAGCGACCTTTGAGTTTGTCGCGCCCGGCATAAGCTTCGCTGAATACGACTTACTAACGGCGGACGGGCCCTTGAGCATCCATGTGATTACCGCCGACCTCAAAGAGCGGACGGTGCGCGTGGACAGCGTGCTCGCCGGCGACGCGCTTCTCTCGAACGGCGAGCGCCTTTCGACGATGGCCTGGCGCACGGACGCCGTCGCGGGCATCAACGCGGACTATTTCGATATCGGCAGCACGAATCAGCCGCTCGGCATCGTGATCCGCGCCGGCCAACTGATCAAGACGCCGAACGCTCAGCCCGTGCTGGGAATCACGCGGGATCGCCGCGCGTTTATCGGGACACTGCCCTTCAACGGCAGTGCGGAAGTCCAAACGATACCGATCGCGCTGACCGCCGTCAACGGCTGGCCGCCGCAAGGCGGCGCTTCTTTGATGACGCCGCTCTTCGGCGCGTTGCCGCCGGCCGCCGGCGTCACCGTTGCGCTGCTCGAGCCGCTTGACGTACCCCCGGTGATCTTCGGGCGATATCGCGTGGCACGCGTCGTGGCTGCCGATCAAACGTTACCGCCCGGCTACGCGCTTGCGGTCGGGCCGGCAGCTTTTGAAACGCTGGGCACGCCGCAACCTGGCGACGTGGTTTCTCTCTCGCAAAAATCGGAGCCGGCGCTGAGCGCAATATGGGCCGCCGTCGGCGGTGGCCCGCTGCTCGTCCACAACGGGCGCCGCTTCAGTCAGGCGAACGCTCCGGCCGCAAACGAAGCGGCCGCTCACATTCCGGTTTCGGGAGCGATCTTGCGCGCCGACGGAACGCTCGCGTTGATCGAGGTCGACGGAAGGACCCTGCAATCGATCGGCGTCACCCGCGCAGAGTTCGCATCGCTGATGCTCGCGCTCGGTGCTACCGAAGGCCTTTCCTTCGACGGCGGTGGGTCATCAGAGCTCGTGGCCCGGCGGCTTGGCGATCGTGCGGCCGCGCTTCAAAGCGTGCCTTCCGACGGCGCGGAACGGGCGGTCGGCGACGGTCTCTTCATTTATAGTGACGCGCCGCATGGCGCGCCGTCGCGCTTGGTCGTGCGACCTCCCCAGCTGCGCGCCATGGCCGGCGCGAGCATCCCGCTGAGGTTCGCCGTCACCGACTTTGCGGGGCACGTTGTGGCGCCACCGCGTTCACCGCTTCGCACGGCCCTCTCCGCCCCAGCCTTGGGCACCGTTCGGTCAGGCAGCACCTTCGTCGCGGGGACGCGTTCGGCCGATGGCACCTTGCACGTCACGCGAGGCCGGCTAACCGCAGAGGTTCCCGTGCATGTGACCGATCGAGCGGCGCGTCTGCTCATCACGCCGCGTCTGGTGCACATGGGGGTGGGCGAATCAAAGCGATTTGCAGTGAGCGCATACGATCGCGACGGTTTTCCGCTCGCTGTCCAAGACGTGCGCTGGAGCGCGGATGGCGGACGCATGACGGATGCCGGGTTTTTTACTTCGGGCGCACGCGATGTCACGCTGAGCGCCGCGGCCGGCGACCAGGTTACGCAAGAGCACATCCGCGTTGGCGAGCACGAACTACCGCTGGAGTTCGGTCTGCGCTGGCGTTTCGTTTCGACACCCGCGAACAATCCCGGCGCGGTCGCTTTCGGCGCTCTGTGCCCGGGCTGCATTGCGTTGCAGTACGATTTCAGCGGCGAGGAGCGTGCCGCGTCGCTGGTGGGCGAGCAAGCCTTGCCGCAAGATCCCATTGGCCTGCGGCTCGACATCAACGGCGACGGCAACGGCGAGTTTCTTCGAGTAGCGCTAACCAACTCTCTGGGCGAGCGCGTCCTGCTCACCGTTGACCGCGTAACCTGGCGCGGCTGGCAAACGCGCACGGTGCGGTTCCCCCCAACGCTCCTGCCTCCGCTGCGCTTGCACTCGCTGTACGTCCTTAACGCCTTGCATACGGAGCCGGTGCGCAGCGCGGGAGAGATCGCTTTTCGCAATCTCAGATTGATCGCCGCCGGCAGCGCGGGAGATGCGCATGGCCTTTGATTCTTTAGCGGCGCGCGCTCTCGATACGGCATCTAAGCGTGGCGCCGCCTATGCCGACATTCGATTTGAGACGGCACGCAGCGAACACATCGAAGTTCGCAACGGCGTGGTCGCCGGTCTGGCGGATTCCACCAGCCGCGGGTATGGCATACGCGCGCTCGTGGACGGCGCCTGGGGATTCGCCGCTAGTTCAAACCTCGAGAACGCAGCGCTCGACGCGACAGCCGCCCGTGCGGTGCAGATCGCTCAAGCGAGCGCCTCGATTGCGCGCCGGCGTTTCGGTGCGATTCCCCCGCTCGCGTACCGAGATCGCTTCGTTTCTGCGCTCAAGCAGGACCCCGCGAGCGTTCCGCTCGGAGCTCGCGTCGCTCTCCTGCTCGAAGCAGAGAAACTGCTCCACGTCGATCCGCGCGTCAGCACGGGGCGCGCCTGGATCGATCTTTGGCACACCGACAAGGTGTTTTTCAGCACGATCGGCTCGCGGCTCGAGCAGACGCTCTATCAAAGCGGCGGTGGTATCCAAGCCATTGCAGTCGGCGAAGGCGACATGCAGACCCGCAGTTTTCCCGGCGACATCGGACTCTACGCGGCCGGCGGCTGGGAGGTGATTGAGCAGGCACGGTTGCCGGAAAATGCGCAGCGCATCGGCGAGGAAGCGGTCGCGCTGCTGAGCGCGGCGCAGTGCCCGTCCACCCAGACGGACCTCATCTTAGGCGGCTCACAGATGTCGTTGCAAATTCACGAGTCTTGCGGCCATCCCGCCGAACTCGATCGCGTGATGGGCTGGGAAGCCAATTTCTCGGGCGTGAGCTTTTTGGAAGTCGACCAGCTCGGCAAGCTCAAGTACGGTTCGGATATCGTAACGATCGTGGTCGACAACACGCTTTCGGAGGGCCTGGCGACGACCGGGTACGACGACGAGGGCTCAAAATCCGTCGCTTCCGACATCGTGCGGAACGGAGTGCTCGCAGGCTACGAGATGTCCAACGACACCGCGCGAGCCATCGGACGAGAAAGCAACGCTTGCGTTCGCGCGCAAAGCTGGGAGTTCGTGCCGATGATCCGGATGTGCAATCTCAATCTTTTGCCCGGAAACACGCCGTTCGAAAATCTCTTCGACGACGTCAAGCACGGCATCTACATGGAATCGAACCGCTCGTGGTCGATCGACGATCACCGCCTCAACTTTCAGTTCGGCTGCCAAATCGCATGGGAAGTCCACAACGGCAAGCGGGGCCGGATGCTGAAAAACCCAACCTACGGGGGAGTAACTCCCACGTTTTGGAGTTCGTGTGACGCGATTGCCGATCGCTCATCATGGGTGGCGTGGGGCACGCCCCATTGCGGAAAAGGCGAGCCGATGCAGACGGGCCGCACTGCGCAATGCACCAGCCCCGCGCGATTTCGAAATGTGGGCATCGGGATGGGTTACAGCGCCCTTGAGCAAGCCGCGGGGTGAGGGTTGGATAAGCAAGCGCGCGGACAGCTGGCCGAACGGCTCCTTTGCTATTCCAGCGCGGATCAAACCGAAGTCTTAATCGCGCATCAAGACGCCGCATGGAGTCGCTTTACGCATAACGCAATCCATCAAAACCTGGCCTCGGCCGACGTGAGCGTGTCGATCCGGGCGATCGTCGATGGCCGCACGGGAGTTGCTCATACGAATCTCCTGGATGAGTCGGCGCTAAAAGACGCCGCGCGCCGAGCGATCGCGCTCGCGCAGCTTGCGCCCCCCGATCCGGTGCAGCCCGATCTTCCCGGGCCGGCTCGCTACGCATCACCTCCAGGCGCATACGCAGCCGAAACGGCGGCGGCTACGGCGCATATGCGCGCCAACATCTGTCAGAGAGTCTTTGCAGCCGCCGACGCCGGCAGGCTTTGGTCGGCGGGGTACGCGATGACGTCCGTGAACGGCATAACGATTGCCAATTCGCGCGGCGCGAGAGCCTCATTTGAAGGTACCGACGCAGCACTGTGTGTCAAGATGTCCGGTGCGGATTCAAGCGGATATGCTGAAGCTTATGACGCCGATGTTTCCCGTCTCGACGCAAGCGCGGTGGCGGCCTTGGCCGCGCGCAAAGCCGTCGCATCGCGAGCTCCGCGCGCGGTCGACCCGGGCGAATGGACGGTCGTCCTCGAGCCGTCGGCCTTCGGCGAACTCTTCAGTTGCATCATTGGACAATTTTCAGCGCAAGCGGTGGACGAGGGGTCGTCTTTTCTGTGCGACGGGCTGCAGCGCAAATACATGGGCTCAAACGTCTCGATCTGGGACGACTACGCGCACCCGCTAGCGCCGGGAATGCCCTTCGATTTCGAAGGTGCGCCGACGCAGCGCCTCGAGATGGTACGCAGCGGCGTCGCGCACGCTTACGTGACGGACAGCTACTGGGCGAAGAAATGCGAATCGGCCGATACCGGCCACGCGTTGCCGGCGCCCAATACGCTCGGCCCGTTGCCGCGCCACACCGTCGTCGCACCGGGAACGCGGCCAATCGAGGAGCTGATCGCGGATGTCGAAGTCGGGCTGCTCGTCAGCCGATTTTGGTACCTGCGCCCGGTCGACGAGCGGCGTACGATCGTCACGGGAATGACGCGCGACGGGACGTTCTTGATCGAGAATGGAGAGGTGAGAGGAGGCGTGCGCAATTTGCGTTTCAACCAAAGCGTGCTGGAGGCGCTGAGCTGTTGCGAATTCTCGAACGCGCAACAGCGAACCAGCAGCTACGCCTATTCCACCGTCGTGCCGGCCGTCAAGATCGAGCGCTTCCGGTTTACGAGCGGTACGAATTTTTGAAACGCGATACGCCAAATCAAACCCGCAACCAAGACTGCGATGCCGAGGACGAGGAGCGGCAAGTATGGGGCAGCTGCCACGACGATCTGCGGATAGCCGAGGATCGTGTCCCCGATGATCACTCCGCCGACCGCAGCGTGCGCGTGAGTGGGTATCAATCGAATCGCACCCGGCAGCAAATGCCCGCGGTCGTCTTCAACTGCCACTAGCACGGCGGGCAAATGCGCGCGAGCGTCGCGCATCTGCGCCAGCACAGGACCGGAAAATAGAACAGCCTTAACCGTTCGCTGCATCGCAGGAATTGAAAACGAATCAACCGGCAACGTGCGTCCGCCAATCTGCGAGCGTTGAACGAAGAGCAACACCGGTGAGAGAAATGACGGATTCGATGGCTGCGTGATCGTCAGCCGCCTGCCCCGAAGATCCTCTGCTGAAACAACGGCTACCTCGCGCGCAACGCTCCACATCACAAAGCCGCCGAAGTAACGGCGCGCTTTGGCGGGAACCGCGATCGCATGGCCCCCCGCCCCCTCGAAGCGCACGGCGACTGGGCGTTGCAACGCCGTGGGGTCGATCGGGAACTGCAGCATTCCCGCCGGCTCGGAGATCGCGACGTTTGCGCCGGGCGCGCTAACGTACGTTTGAGTGTCGGGACCAAGCAATCCCGACGCCAACCCGGCCGCACCGACGATCAGCGCTCCCGCCGTCACAAGGCTAAGCGGCCGATCGCGAGCCGACGAAACGCGGAGCAGCTTTTGCAATCGCCATGCCAAGAGCGCGCACAAGACGAAGAGCAAAAGCGCGTAGGAGCCCGTGTGATACCAGGCGAGCCCGGGAAAAGCATCTTGCACGACAACCGCAATCAGGCAGATGCACGCCAGAAGAACGATCGTCACCGATTGAGGTTTACGAGAAGGGGTCGAACGGCGGCTTTCATTTGATCGAAGGTCAAGGCGCCGTCGAACCCTCGCACGACCGTGCCACGGGCGTCAACGATGATCGTCGTCGGCAGGCCGAGCGCTGCGTACACGCGGCCGTACGACTGGTTTTCGTCGAGCAGGATCGGAAAATGAAGACGCAACGCGCCTGCAAAAGCCCGCGCGCGTTCGAGCGATTCTCCCTCGTTCACGCCGACAACGACCAGATTTCGGCCTCGAAACGCGTCGTAGAGACGTTCCAAGTCAGGCAATTCCGCGCGACAAGGCGGGCACCAGGATGCCCACAGGTTCAAGACGACAAGCCGGCCGCGGAAATCGTCCAGGGACGCTACACGGCCGCTAATTTCAGGCACCGTAAAACTTTGCGCGTGCGAACCTGCCAGCGCCGCCGGTCCAACACCCTGCGCGCTGGGACCCGAGCGTAAGTAGACTGCCGCCAAGACGATGAGGATTAAAGCCCCCAGCGCAAATCCACCAACCGCCCAGATGTTTCTCATCGAGCAGCGCTCCAGGGTTGGCTCTTTTCACGCCCGAAAGCGCGTGCCGTGAGCGCCCAGATCATTGACGGCCGCGCCGTCGCGGCGGAGTTGCGAGCCGATCTCATCGCTCGCAGTACTGCGCTGCATGACGCCGGTATTCATCCTCGCTTATCAATCGTGGTCGTTGGAGACGACGAATCCAGCGCGTCTTACGTCCGCAATTTAGAGCGCACCGGCCGCAACGTGGGCATCGAAGTGCTGGTGGATAAGCTGCCCGAAGCGGCAAATGCGCAAGCGATTCGCGAACGTCTGGAAGCGGCAGGCGGCGACGTTCGCATCCACGGCGTGATGCTGCAGCAACCGCTGCCGAAACGTCTCGGCGTCCGGTCGATCGCCGACGCGATCCCCGTGCACAAAGACGTTGATGGAATGCACCCGACCAATCAAGGGCAGCTGGCTTTTGGAAGCGACCCGGAGTTCGTGCCCGCAACGCCCGCGGCGGTCATGCTGTTGCTCGAGCGCAGTCCCGCCTGGCCGCTCAAAGGTCGTCGCGCCGTGGTGATCGGCCGTTCGGTCGTCGTCGGATTGCCGGTCGCAATGCTTTTGATCGCGCACGATGCAACCGTAACCGTAGTGCACCGCTCGTCCGGGAGCTTGCCGCCCTATACAAAGCAGGCGGAGGTTCTCGTGGTCGCGGCAGGAGTGCCCGACTTGATCACGGGCGAGATGATTGCCTCGGGAGCAATCGTCATCGACGTTGGAACGACGCTGGTCGACGGTGTTCTCAAAGGCGACGTGCATTTTGATTCCGCCTCGAAGGTTGCGGGCGCGATAACCCCCGTCCCCGGAGGAGTTGGCCCGGTAACGAACATCGCGCTCCTGCGCAATGTTCTAAAAGCGGCCTCTTTTGGGAGCCCAGAGTAGCCACAAGCTGTGGAGGTCGCGACCCGTGCCGAAGTCCGACCCACGCCTCAGGACAACTTCCGCCAAGGGCGAAACGCGCTTTAACACCCGTGCTTCTTACGCGACCCCTCGGGGCGCTTCGACAAGCTCAGCGTGACAATAGCCAAAGTCAGCGTGACCGAGATATGGGAGCGATGGTTTTGGGGGCCCCTTTGCTTGCAACGGGGGGCGCCCTTCGACCGCGCTCAGGACAAGTTCCGCCAAGGGCGAAATGCCTTAAACTGGGAGGTAGCACTGTGAAGAATCCGTTGGACTCCCTCTGGGGAACGATCATATCGGGTGTCGTCCTGACCGTGATCTTGTTTTTCGTCGCTCAAGCGATCGTCTCGCATGCTGCAAGGATCGGAGGCTGACAATGGATCAGAACGTGTGGCTAGGGGCACTATTTCGCTGGTTCCATTTTCTGGCGGGCGTCATGTGGATTGGCCTGCTGTACTTTTTTAACTTCGTCAATGCGCCGGCGTCAAAAGAAGCGACCGCCGCCGGTGAAGGCGCCCCGATCAGCAAATACATCGTGCCGCTTGCGCTGGTGTATTTCCGTTGGGCGGCGGTAGCCACGTGGCTCGCGGGCGCAGCCTTGCTGGGAACCAATCCCGACGGCCCGGGACCTAATGGCTTGAACGGCTTTTTCGCTGCCTTCAGTCTTCAGGGGAACTACGCGCTGATCGGCTTTGGCGCGTGGTTGGGTACGATCATGCTCTTTAACGTGTGGGCGCTGATCTGGCCCAATCAGAAAAAGATCTTGGGCTTCGTTCCAGCAACCGATCCCGAGAAAGCCACCGCGCGCCGCGTCGCGTTCCTCGCGTCGCGCACGAACACGATGCTTTCGATCCCGATGCTCTTCTTCATGGGCAGCAGCCACTTCGCAAACTTGTTCATGAAGATGAGATAAGTCTTGGCACTTCTTTAGTCGTTAGCAGGCGCGGCGCTCTTTTAAAAAAAGGGCGCCTTTTCTTTCTACGCCAACTTCCCACACCGTGCACGATTCCGCCGCAGATCTCGAAACACTACAGCGCGAAGTTCCACCGCTGCTGGCCGAGCTCGAAGCCCGCGCGCGGTGCGATGGCCTTGCCACGATTCCGCAGGCCACGGCGCGTCTGCTCTCGCTGCTCGTGCATTGCATGCAGGCCAATCGCATCTTGGAGATCGGCACAGCCTACGGGTATGCAACCCTCTGGATGACGCTCGCATTGCCCCCAGCCGGAAAGATCTGGACGATCGAGCCCGACATCGAGCGCGCACGCATCGCACGCGAATATTTTGACCGAGCCGGCAAGGGCGAGCAAGTCGAGATCATCAATTCGCCCGCGCTCGACATCCTGCCGCGGTTTCCGCAGCGCAACCTGGACATCGTATTCGTTGACGCCGACGCAGCGGATTACGAAGCATACCTCGCCCAATCGATACCGCTGCTCAAGCTATCGGGGCTCGTGCTCTTCAACGGCTTGCTCTCCAGAGGGTCCGATTCGCAAAGCGAGCACGCCGGCCGATTCGCGCGCGCGTTCTTGAATCACCCCGATCTCGACGCGACGCTGATCCCGCTCGGCAACGGAACCGGAATCGGCGCACGCATTCGTTGATGGCGCGCCTGGAGCCCGGCACGTTTAAGGAAGCGATGCGCCGTTTTCCAACCGGGGTGACTGTCGTCACCAGCGTCAAGGACGGCGAGCCGCGCGGCGTGACGGTAAGCGCGTTTGCGAGCGTTTCGCTCGAGCCGCCGAGCGTCTTGATCTGCGTCAATCGCGAAGCACGCAGCTACCTGTTTATCTCGACCTCCAGAATCTTCTGCGTCAATGTCCTGCGCGCAGATCAGCGCGCACTGGCCGAACGGTTTGCCGCTCGAATTCGAGAGCGCCAATTCGAAGGCGTGCCGCACTTCATCGATCGCACGGGTGCGGCGGTCATCGAGGGCGTTCTGGCCCACTTCGATTGCGAAGTCATGCAAGAGCATCACGCCGGCTCGCACAGCATCTTCATCGGACGCGTCGTCTCGCTCGGCGTGAGCGCCGGCACGCCGCTGGGGTATTTTGACGGAACCTACCACGATTTCGGCTTGCGCGCACGGTGATCGTCGACCACCTGATCCTGGGTCCACTGCAATGCAACTGCACGATCGTCGCTGATGAGACGACGGGCGAAGCAGTCGTCGTTGATGGCGGCGACGGAGTAGCGACGGTCGTGGCTCGGCTTCAAACGTTGGGCATCCATGCAAAGTATCTCGTGCATACGCACGCGCACATCGATCACATCGGCGATGCCGGCGGCTTGCGCCGCCAAACCGGTGCGCCGGCGCTGCTGCATCCCAAAGACCTGCCGCTCTATCACACGCTCCCTCTGCAAGCGCAGTGGCTCGGGTTAAGCAACGCGCCGGAGATTGTCACCCTGGACGGCGACCTTTGCGATGGAGACGTCCTGCGTTGCGGAACGTTTGCGATGCAGGTACTCCATACGCCCGGCCACACGCCGGGCAGCATCTGCCTCACCCTTGAGCGAAACGGCATGCAAACGATTCTCACCGGCGATACGCTCTTTGCCGGCTCTATCGGCCGCTGGGATTTGGGCGGCACTTCGCAAGCGGACATCGTGGACAGCATCAAGCGCAAGCTGCTCGTCTACCCCGACGACACGACGATCATCCCGGGCCACGGGCCGGCGTCGACGATCGGCATTGAGCGCAGCACGAATCCGTTTATCGTTGGAAACTAACGCCGGACGTATCAAACTTTTCGCCGGAATCGCGCTTGATAAGGCCGTTCAGGCCCGCATTGCAATGCTAGCCGAACGAGTAAAAAAGCGTGGCTTCGCCGCGCGCTTTGAGGCCGCCGAAAAGTACCACCTCACGCTAGCATTCCTGGGATGGGTTGAGTCTTCGCAATTCGAGACAATTTCTCAGGCGCTGCACACGGCCGCGACCGGACCGCAACCATTTGAACTTCGGCTCGATAGAATCGGTGCATTTCCGCACGAACGCCGGCCGCGCGTAGTCTGGATTGGAGCGCGAAAGCAGTCGGCGGCTTTTCGTAACCTGGCCATGACCGTCCGCTCAACGTATGCAGCGCTGGGGTTTGAGTTCAAGGAAGACGCCGTCGCGCATGTGACGATCGCGCGCGTTAAAAACCCGGCGCTTCCACTACCGACGATTTCTTCGTTTGCGCCGATTCGCATCAAGATAAAAGAACTGACGCTCTTTCAATCCTTGCCCGGCTCGGAAACGACGCGCTACGAAGAGCGCGCGCGTGCACTGCTTAGCGCAGTTTGATCAGCAGTTTGCCGCCGTCCGTCGAGGGAGGATTTGAGGCAGGGCTAGCCGGGGACACCGCTTCCGGTGCGCGTTGCTGCGCCGGCACCTTCGCAAAATCGGGTATGGTTCCGGAACCGACCTTCTGCCGGTAGTCGTCGAGCGCGACGTGCAGCGCCTCGAGCGCGCGCTGCGGATAATCTTTCTTTTTCTCGGGGTAGCCGTCCAAAGCATCGATCACTTGCTGCTCGGTAATCCGGCCGGCTTCATCGATCGTCTTGCCTCTTGCAAGATCGACAACCAAACTACAGGTCGCGGTGCCGAAGCCGCACCCGGTCGTAAAATAGGAGACGTCTTCAATGATCGCGCCGGGGCCGATCTTCAAGAAGAAGTTGTACATATCGCCGCAAGAATCGCTTAAGTACTCGCCGCTGGCCGTCGGATTCTCCATCGTCCGAAAGCCGGTGCGCTCCTCGACCAGTCGCTGAAACTTCTCGAAATTCATTTAGAAGGCGCTCCGCTCTAAGCGCTGCTTGTCCTGAGCGCGGTCGAAGGGCGCCCCCCAGCCGAGCTGGGGCCCCCCGACCATCACTCCCGTATTTCGGTCACGCTGACTTTGGCGATTGTCACGCTGAGCTTGTCGAAGCGCCCCGTGGGGTCGCGTAAGAAACATTGCGATCATAACTTTACTTCGAACCGGCATTCGGTGCCGCCGGTTGCAAGCGATTCCGTCTGCACGTGCGTACCACCGATCGTCTCGTCGAGCACGCGGTGGATCACCGAGCAAACTTCCGGATGCTCTTTGACGACATTGGCGTAAGGACAGTTGTGCTCGTGGAGCTCGAGTCCCCCGTCGATCAGATTGTACTCCGCGTTCACGCCTTTGCGCCGCAGGAGCTCGGTCAACCCGGCCATCTTACCTTGCGGCGTGGGGGCCGCGATGTGTTCGCGCGCGCTGCGTGCCGTGCGCTTCGCGATCGCTTCGAAGATCCGCGCGATTGCTTGCGATCCTTCTTGCTCGCGCACCTCCGTGAGCACCGCTCTGAGCATCCGATCGTAAGGCTGCGTGAAAAGCTGCTCGGCCTGCGCCGTCAGCGAGAACTCCAGAGTCGGCTTCGTCGGGCCTCTGCGAACCGACCGTTCGGTCACGAAGCCGTCGCGCTCGAGCACGACCAGCTGCTGGCGGATGGCGTTCGGCGTGAGCCCTAAATCGTGCGCGAGATCGACCGCAGAAGCGGAATGCCTGCGTCGCAGCTCCTCGACGATCTTGCCGCGCGTCGTGCGAAAGAAGCTCGTGTGCAGCGGCAGGGACCCTCCCGCGCGTTGCGCTTGTATCATCGCGGCCAGAATAGCAAAAAAAGGCAAGATAGTCCAGGGTTTCCTTGACTTTCCTCCGGTCGGCCCGTAGCATAGGAAGCGGCCTCTCGGGGCCCTTCAGCCGCCTAAGCCACCGCCTTATTAAGGAGACAACTGCGTGTCCGACCGGGGCCTTCGCATCCATGACCTACGCGTCACCGTCGCCGAACAAGAGATCCTCAAAGGGATCGATCTGCACGTCGAGCCCGGGCGCGTGCACGCCCTCATGGGCCCCAACGGAAGCGGCAAGTCGACGCTGGCCCTGGCCTTAACCGGGCATCCCCGATATCAAATCTCATCCGGCTCGGTCGTCTTAGACGGTCTCGATCTGTTGGCGCTCTCGCCCGACAAACGAGCCAAGGCCGGCCTTTTTCTTTCTTTTCAATACCCCGCCGCGATCCCGGGTGTAAAGGTTTCAAGTTTTCTCCAGGCCACTCGCCAAGCGGTCAAACCGGGCGATTTGCCGCCGGCCAAGTTTCGCCAACTCGTCATGGACAAGATGGACGTGCTCGACATGGACCCCTCGTTCTTGGGTCGCTACCTGAACGACGGCTTCTCGGGAGGCGAAAAGAAGCGCTTGGAGATGCTGCAGCTGGCCGTGCTGGCGCCGAAGTATGCGGTGCTCGACGAGACCGACTCGGGGCTCGACATCGATGCGCTGCGGGCCGTTGGCGAGTCCGTGAACGCGATGCGCACGGATCCGCTCTCCCAAGACACGGGCTTTCTGATCATCACGCACTACCCGCGCATGCTGCAACACATCAAGGCGGATGTCGTCCATATCATGATCGGCGGACGCATCGTCAAAGAAGGCGGCCCCGAACTCGCGCACGTTATCGAGCGCGACGGCTACGATGCGATCCGCGACGAGACCGCCGTCGGTGTCTGAAGCCGTTCTCGTTGCCGCACCCGACCGATGGGAACGCGCGCTCGAGGCGCTGAGCGCGGATCCGGAGGCACAATCGATCTTCGATAGCGCTGCCCGGCACTCGGCGTACGACCGGTATCTGCGCACGAGCGCCAATCGCGAACGCCCGGGCCGGTATTGGAAGATCGACCTCGATGCACTCGCGCCGTCCAGCTACGACCACACGGCGGCTACTACCGCACATTTTTCGGGGGGAACGGCGCGCGGCGTCGTGCGCTGCGATCTTGCAACGGCGACGCGCGAGCACCGCGCAGTTTTCGAAAAAGCGTTCGGCAAAGCCCTCGCGCACGCGCCGGGAAAATACGCGGCCTTGGCGCAAGCTTTTGTGACCGGCGGCGCCTTTGTGTATATTCCACCCGACGTCTGCGTGGACGAACCGATCATTATTTCCTACCGGCCGTCGCGCGGCAGCGCGGCATTTCCGTACACCTTGATCGTCGCCGCCGAAGGTTCGAGCGCCACAGTAATCGAGCAACACGATGCGGCTGACGAGAGCGTCTTTGTTTGCGGAGTCACCGAAGTGATCGCCCGGACCGCGGCGACGGTCACGCACGCGGCGATCCAAACCCTGCCGGAAGATGCGACGGTCTTCTTCACGCGAGCCGCGCTTACCGAACGCAACGCGCGCGTCTCTTGGGCGGCGGCAGATTTGGGCGCCCATGTCTGCGGTTCCACAATTTTTACGGCAATCGAAGAAATGGGCGCGCAAGCGCACATTGCCGCGCTCTTCTTCCCACACGCCGAGCAGCACGTCGACTTCGTTACGACGACGGATCACCTCGCCGGACAGTCGCAATCTCGCACCCTGATCAAATCGGCTGCCACAGGCAATGGGCAAGCGCGCTACCTCGGCAATATTCGCATCGCGGCCAATATGCACGGCTGTGACGCGAACCTCAAAGACGACGCGTTGCTGCTCTCCCCCCACGCGCACATCGATTCGGTGCCGGCGCTCGAAATCGCAGCTAACGATGTCAAGGCATTCCACGGCGCCACGGTTGGAGCGCTTGACGAGGAAACCGTATTCTATATGATGACGCGCGGCCTCGATCGCCGCACCGCCGAGCGGATGATCGCGCTGGGCTTTTTCGAGCCGGCACTCGACCATTTCCCCACCGCGGCGTTGCGCGAGCGGCTCCGCCGGCTCCTCGAGCAGAAGATTACCGCCGCATGATTGCACAGCGAGTAGACCCCAAGCTCGAACGAGTGGTCGCTGATTTTCCGATCCTTGCGCAGAGAACCGCGCGAGGGAAGCGGTTGGTCTACCTCGATTCCGCCGCTACGTCGCAAAAGCCGCAGTGCGTGATCGATGCGCTCAGCGAGTATTACTCCACCTATAACGCCAACATTCATCGCGGCGTGTACGAGATCGCCGCCCGAGCGACCGAGGCTTTCGAAGGGGCCCGCACCAAGGTCGCGCGCTTCATCAACGCGGCCGAGCCGGCCGAGATCATCTGGACGCGCAATACGACTGAGGCGATCAACCTCGTGAGCTACAGTTGGGGCCTTCACAATCTCCGCCGCGGCGATGCGATCCTGGTGACGCAGCTCGAGCACCACTCCAACCTGGTGCCGTGGCAGCTCCTTGCGCAGCGCACGGAAGCTACGCTGCGTTTCATCAAGGTCAACGAGCGCGGCATCCACGAGCTCGACGACTTGGATCAACTGCTCGAGGGCACAAAGCTCGTCGCGCTCTCACATGTGAGCAACACGCTTGGCACGATCGCCCCGCTCGAGGATATCATTGCGCGCGCGCACGCGGCCGGCGCGTTGGTTTTGGTAGACGGCGCGCAATCCGCTCCCAACATGCCGGTGGACGTCCGGGCCCTCGATGCTGATTTCTTCGCCGCCAGCGGCCACAAGATGTGCGGACCGACCGGCATCGGGTTCTTATACGGGAAGCGAAGCTTGCTGGAATCGATGCCCCCGTTTCTGGCCGGCGGTGACATGATTCGACAGGTTTCCTACGAGTCGACGACCTTCAACGAGTTGCCCTGGAAGTTTGAGGCCGGCACCAGCAACATCGCCGACGCGATCGCCTTCGGCGTTGCGATCGACTATTTGACGGGTTTAGGGATGCAGTGGGTACGCGAGCACGAGCACGCGACAATGCGCTACGCGTTCGCGCGACTAGGAGAGCTCCGAGCGCGCGGCTTGGTCGTCTATGGGCCGAACGATGCCGACCTCGTGGCGGACGTCGTGTCGTTCAACCTCGGCGATATCCATCCGCACGACCTGGCGTCGATTTTGGACACCGAAGGCGTGTGCATCCGTGCCGGTCATCATTGCACGATGCCGCTCATGGAAAAGATGGGCTGGCCGGCGACCGCGCGAGCATCCTTCTACATCTACAACACGGAAGCCGATGTGGACGCTTTGATCGATGGATTGCTGAAGGCGGCGCGCCTATTCAAACTCTAGCGGGCTGGCCCAAGAAGCGCTGACCTCATGGATGATTTTTATAAGGAATACATCCTCGATCACTATCGTAATCCTCGCAACTTCGGCCGGCTAGAAGCACCCGACGCAGCCGCGCAAGACGTCAATCCCCTCTGCGGCGATGAAATCCGAATGGAATTGCAGGTTGTGGGCGGGATCGTCACCGATGTGCGTTTTTCCGGCAAGGGCTGCGCGATCAGTCAGGCCTCCGCTTCGATGTTGACCGAAAGCATCAAAGGACAGCCTTTGGAAGACGTGGCCCGGCTTTTGCCACAGACGGTGCTCGAGAACGTCGGCATCGGCATCAGTCCCACGCGCATGAAGTGTGCGATGCTGGGGCTCAAAGTGCTCAAGAGCGCGGCGCTCGGTGAGATCGCCTCCTGGCCCCAAGAAGAGTGACGCTCACCCTCGACATCTTCAGCCGCCTGGTCGGGGCAATCGTCTGCGCGGCCATCGCCTTGATCGTCTGGGATATCGGAACGCGTTCGCCGGCCGCGCTCCTGTTCGACGTCAGAAAGGCAGTCCATAATCCGCTCGCGCTCCTTCGCGGCAGCGTGCGTTTCCTGGTCGGGCTGGTATTCATTGGCGTGTCCGTCGCGCTCGTATTCTTCTCGCTCCCCGCGAGCGAATTTTCGCGCTACACGTTCTACCAGATTGGAGCGTTTCTCACTGCGCTAGCGGTGGAGCTGCTGATCGGCGACGACGTCCGCCCGTTGTTGGGACTCGGTCGCCACTCTTAAGGTCGCTCTATCGCGCTTTACTGCACCTTAATGGCGTAGTGATCCGTAATATAATAGCTTGCATCATTTCGCGCGACATGGAAGGTGACGAAATATGTTCCCTTTAGAGAGCTGACTTCGGCTTCGACTTTGTAAGTGCCGTCGCCGTTGTTCGTGGTACGAAGATCCGTGATCCGCGATTGGCGATCGATGAAGGACTGCTCATCGAACGTGGTGCCGCTATTGGGCGACTTGCCGAGCGCGCTGTTGGCCGAACGGCTATCCCCGCGCACTAATGCCAACAGATAATCGCGTGCCACGGCTTCTGCGCTACCGGAGCCGCTTGGCTGTACGGTGTGCACGGGGCGTTGGGTTGGCGGCGGCGCCGGCGTCAGAACCGGCTGCGCCGATCGCTGAGGCGTTGCCGCAGGAAGTCCTCGCGGGCGCTCCACGATGAGGTGTGGCTTGGGTGTGATCAAGGCAACTCGGTGAGGGGCTGGCCGCGCTGTGGCGGCCCCTGACGCCGAGGGCGAGGGCCGACTCGACGGCGTTTGCATCGATGCCGCCGAGGGCGCTGTTCTTGGCGGCGACCTTAGACCAGGAGACCGCGTTGCGCCCGCACGCGGCGCTGCGGTCGTCAGGTTCCCAGCGACCTCGCGAGCCGCCGGCGGCGCACCGTTGAAGTGCCGCGACAAAAATGCTCCGAGCGCAAGCCCCGCCAGCACGACCACCACAAAAAAGGGAAAGAGCGGCAGACGGCCGCGCTGCGCCGGTTCATCGAGAGAGCGCCTTCTGCGACGCGGCCCGTCGCCATCCATAGTGCGCCGTTACTCCTTGGCGGCAGGCGGCTCCTCGGGCGGCGAGTAAAAACGGCAGCGTGGTTCGGGTCAACGTCCCGCTCGATCTTTCCGTCTTGGCAAACACGGCGTGCACCGCGTTCGCCCTCGCAACGCCGCTGCGGATCGACGAGCTGGTGGCGCTGGCAGTTCGCGAAGCACAAGGCGGCAGAGCGCCGCTCGACAAGATCAACCGCAACATCCGCGCCACGCTCAGCGGTCTGTATTCCGGCAGCTTCTTGGTTGACGTCGATGGCCGGACATTCAAAGATCCGCGCGCTGTTGTGATGTGCGAACGCTGGGCCGACGTCCGCTTCTTCCTGTGCACGGGCTCGGCGCGCGGCAAACGATCTGCGATCCTCGCTTCCAGAGTCTGACCAACCGCTAGAGCCTGCTTCGCTGGGCACGCTGATCGCGCGAGCGTTCGCCGTTTGCAGGCGGCACGCATTGCTCTTCGGCCTGGTTGCCTTAGCGGTCCTCGGCGTGCAGCGCGCCGTCTACATCTTCGTTCCTGGACAACTCGGCGCAGGCTTCGTGACGGCCGCCTTCCCGCCCATCATCGCGGTCCTGGCGAATATCCAAACGGCCGCCGATCTTCGAGCTGCACCCTTACCTCTAAGCGAGCTCTTCGATCTCGCGTTGACGCGGCTTTGGGCGGTAATCATTCTCGACCTCGTTTTCTACTGGAGCCTGGGACTGGGGGTTGAGATCATGCTCTCTTCGTCCTCGATCGGCAACTGGCTCGCCGGTTTGATCGCGTTCATGCTGGCGGCCACGCTGATCTTTGCCGACGTATACGCGAGCGTCGAACCGCAGCCGAATCGCCTGCGAACGCTGCCGCTGGCGATCGTGCGCAGCGTCTCTTTGGCCTGCCAAAACGGGAACCTGGCTCGCGTGTTCTCGCTGGCGTCGCTGCTGATGCTCATCGTGGTCGCGGGAGAGCTGCTCAACCAATGGGTCGGCGCGCATCATGTGCGCGATGCGGTCTTCTTGGGCGAGGTTCCATTTGGAACGCTGGTGCAAGCGCCCCTCTCGGCGCTCGTTACAGCCGTATACCTCGACTCTTTGGCGCGCGAGCGCCTCCGTTCGGCCTAAGCTACTTCGCGACCAATCCGGGGATCAGGCCGCGGTGGTTCAGCATCAATTCTGCGAACAGCGCGTTTGGCCAGGCGAAGTCGTCGCGCGTGTACGCTTCAGGCCAATCTGCGTTGAACGATTCATGGAGCCGGTGGTCGCCGACATCGGAGGCTGCAATGTAGCCCAACACCCGATTGATCTCATCTTGGTCCGTCGACGTCAACGCTTCCATCACAAGCGACAGCGGCCAGATATATCCGTGCGGCGTGTGAGGGCTGCCGATCCCTTGCGCGTACTTGCCGCGGTAGTAGAACGGATTGCGCTGGGAAAGGATGAAGTTGCGCGTCGCCCGATAGATCGAGTCGTGCGCGCCGACGTAGCCATAGTATGGGATGGAGAGCAGCGAGGGAATATTCGCGTCGTCCATCAGCAGCGAGTGACCGCGGCCGTCAATCTCGTACGAGTACAGCCGCCCGAAGCCCGGCAGGCTCACGCATCCATACTGCTCGATCGAGCGCGCAATTTGAACCCCAAGACCCCAAGCATTTTCGGCCAGGGGCCCGTTGTGGTAAACGTTGCGCTCGATCTCCGTCAAATCGCGCAGCACGACGACCGCGAACATGTTGTCGGGTATGTTGTATTGATAGGTCGCCGGGTCGTCCGAGGGCCTAAACGCGGTCCAGACCAAACCCGTGAAACCGACCGGGTTTCCTTGGCCGTCGTTGGCAAGCTGCGGATGCCGATAGTGTGAACGGCTGTTGTGGTGTTGTTCGGTGCGAAGGACGTCCATTACGCGGGCAAATGAACGCTGCACTTCCGGCGAAAAGATCGAGCGATCGCCGCTGGCCTTCCAGTACAGGTACGAAAACCAGATCGGGTACAGGAGCGAATCCATCTCGAACTTCCGCTCGGCGACGTGATAGTCGAGCGTGAACGCGTTCGCGTACGGATCGAGCAGGATGTACTTGGCTTGACGCACGATGACCCCGCGCAGGGTCGCCCGAACGTCCGGATCGTTAAGGGACAGACCGATGTACGGCTTTACGACCGCGCTGGCATCGCGCAGCCACTCCGCATCGATATCGCCGGTCGAGACGAAGGTCGTCCCGTCTTGTTCGACGACAGCATGGCGGCTATAGGCCTCATCGTAAGCCGTTTGATAGAGCTGCCATAACGTCGTCGCGACGGCAGCGAGATGATCGGAAATAGGGGGTTTCGGAGCAGCCGACGCGGGCGCTCCCGCCAAAGCGAAGATCATCGCGAGGACAAACGCGCTCCTCCGCAGGCCGGTCATGTCAGGGTTTTTATCCTCGGAGCGAACTTTTGCCTGCCGCATCGGGTTATGCGATGCACCGTTTCGGGCTATAATCAAAGGCATCGCAAAGAACGGAGCACTCGCCATAATCCGCCTGCCTATGCGCCTGATCGTATCGTTCGTGTTGATTTTATTCGCTCGCCCGGCGTTCGCGGACCAGCGCTACGTTCTCTCAGGTTTCGACCGTTATCGCGTCGGCGCAAGCGAGTTAAACACCGAGATCACGTATTCGGGCAAAGAGACCTTGAGCGTTGCACGACGCGGACACCAGAGTCAGTACATGGCTCGCGCGACCTATGTTCGGTCCGATGAAAGCGGGAAATCGCCCGGCCAAGCATCGTTCGCCGCCACATTGTTGCCGAGCGGTGAACAGCACGACGACACCAACGCCGACCCCAACTACCTCACGGTGCTCAACCAGCCGTTCGCCGCGCAGTTGGATGCGCAGACCCTACGCGACTTGGAACATCTTCGGGGCGCGCTCCCGTTTGATTTTCCCTCGCCGATGACCGGGGGGACGCTGCAGGGTTCTTTGAGGCGGGGGGTCTTTGCCAAGGTCGCGGGGCGGCAGGTGCTCGGCGTGCGATTTGAGGCGGCGGGTCCCATGCGGGGGCCCTTACCCGACCATCCGACGATGTCGCTGACCGGCACGATTTCTATGCAAGGCGTTGCGTACTATGAACGCGATTCAGCGCTACTGCTGGCGCTGGACGCGACGCTGACGATTCTGGGCAAGCTGGACAACGACAAGAAAGCCACGCCCGTATCGATCGTGTACAAACGCTCGCTTCGAGCTCAAGGTGCGCCGCAGTCGGTTAAGGAGGCCGCGTCATCGCCGCCGCGCTAGGCCGCCTTTAGAGCGCTCCGACCAACTCCACTTCGATCGGATGTTTGAACGGCACCTCATCCATCTGCACGAGCTCGGTGAATGCCAGGTGATTCTGATGACAGTCGATCAGCTCGAGAATTCCGCGCTTGACGCTGCCGGTGGCCTCGATGTACTTGTTCAGTTTTTTCGCAAAATAGGACCGCGGGTCGCGCAGAACTTTGGCGTAATACGGATCGTCAGTTAAGCCCGCCGGACTCAGGCCCTCTCTTGGAACGAGCCACACGAACGACGGATCTTCTCCGTTGCGGTAGCCGATCAGCACGAGCGGTATCGCGCGTGAAGATCCAAGGGTCGGGACGAAGCTGCACATCGTGTACGCCTCGAAGAGGATCTCCTTCGGTTCGAGAGCCGTTCCCACTATTTACACCCTCCCCATGAAGAAAAACCGTTCGGCACAGAAGTCCGCCGAACGGTTGGGATGTTGACCTTCGCCAGCACAGGTTGGGCTGGGGCAGACTGCGCGGGCGAACATGGAATAGATTTCGCCTCGCGCTCTTTGCGGGACCTGCGGGTTCCGTGTGAAACCCTACGCTCGCGCGGCGGTGTTGGGACGCATATGACGGCGCTCGCACCCCTGCCAAGGGAGTATATCGTGCCATCTTCGGTGCACCCGGCGGCACGGAAGCGAACGCCAAAGACGGTGCCCAGCGTCGGCGGCTTTGATGCGATCGTCGCCGAGTACCAGCGTCGGCTCTACGGCTTCGCGCTGCGCATGACGGGCAACCGTGAGGATGCCGAAGAGATCGTGCAGGACGCGTTCGTGCGCGCTTTTCGCGCGCTGGGAAAGATGTCACCGGGACAACGCGTGGAGTTGCGGCTGCAGCCTTGGCTTTACACGATCACGCTAAACGTGACGCGCAACCGCCTGCGTTCCAAAAAGCCGGCGAACGTCGCACTGGACGCGCTGGCAGACCCTGATGCGATCTTGCGGGGGTCGCACGAGGGGCCGCCGCGGCCGGAGTCGATCGTCGAGCGCAGCGCGGACATGGCGCTGGTCGAACGAGCCCTCCTGGGGCTTCCCGTGCATCTTCGCGCCGCCGCGACGCTGCGTTTTATCGAAGGCCGCAGCCACCCCGAGATCGCCGAAATCCTAGGGCAACCGATTGGAACCGTAAAGTCGCACGTCCATCGGGCCGTTCGCATTCTGCGACGCATCCTCGGGCCGCAGATCGGCCGAAATATTCAACAAGGAGCCGCCGTCCATGCGATGTCGTGAAGTAGAAGCGCTCTGGGACGAGTTGCGCAGCGAGGGAATGCCCTCATTGCGCGAAGCCGTCAAACTGCATCTGCGAAACTGCCCGCCCTGCCAGGACCTGTACGAAGAATACGAAGGCGTGGCTTTCTGCCTATCATGCCTTTCCGTGCCGGAGCCGTCTTGCGATCTTGCCAAGAAGGTCGTCGAGCACATCGCGCAGATTCGTGAGCGGTCGAAAGGCACGCCGCTCTTGCTCGTAAGTGTGGACTCACCAATAGGACGGCTGCACGTGGGTTACAATGAAGTCCGCATAGCTTTTGTGGGCATCGATCGCGACGAGCCGCTCGAAGCGATGCGCCGGCGCGTCGAAGCGCGGCTCAAACGCCCGGTGTTCGTCCAAGATGCACCGCCTCCGTGGCTGCGGCGAACGATCCAGCAGTTCTTCAAGACCTGGAGAGTCGATGTTGAGCACGTCGATCTGAGCGATCTGACCCCCTTCGAGCAGGCCGCCTTGAAGAAGGCAGCGCAGATCCCGCCGGGCGAGGTGCGCTCCTACGCCTGGGTCGCGCGCGAGATCGGTCACCCGAAGTCGGCGCGCGCGGTCGGCCAGGTGATGGCGCGTAACCCCTTGCCGCTACTCTTTCCATGCCATCGCGTCGTCGATTCTGCCGGCAAGCTTCACCACTACGGGTACGGGTTGGAGATGAAGGCGCGGATTCTCAAGATGGAAGGGTACCGTGGCACCGCCTGGAACAACGGACGCTTGTAAAACGTCCGCAGTCCCTCCAGATTTAGAGACGAGCGGAGGATAACAGCCGGACAAGGGAGGTGATCATCGTAAGCAGCGACAGTTGTAAAAAAGCCAACACTACGATGATTGGAGGTGCGAGCGCCTAAGCTCGCAACGTTGTCCAAAGACTCTCTCTAGCCGGCCGTTACTAGGTCGGCTTTTTTTTTGGGATCACGCCTGTCATCCTGAGCTCAGCCTGCACTGAGCTCGTCGAAGTGTCGAAGGACGCGGTCGGCTTTTTTTTGTCCGGGCCGCGGCTTTCAAGGGACGAACGGCAGGACTACCTAACAAAGCCGGACTTGAGCGACCCACGTATTCCTGCCATTCCGGACGTTCACGGGCACGCGAAGGGCGAGCACAAAGCCTACGCTGAAGAGCGCCCGATCGCGTATTCCGCGCGGATGCTTTTTCTATGGTTCTATCACGCCTGTCACCGGGGAGCGCCGCGCTTTCTCATGGTGAGCGACCACAGCAACTATTTGACGTTCGAAGATCCGGCGGCCGTAAATCTCGTGCGCCGCGCGCTGAAGCTGGCCGAAGCCGGCGACCTCTACGGCGCCGCTGAAACGGCCGGGGTGGACGTCGGCCATGCGGCGGTGGTTTCCGACGGCCTTCGCAAAGGCATGCGCCTTTCGATCGGCGCCGAGGTCGACAACGATCCGCGCGCCCGCCCCGATGCTCAGAACATCGTGGAGGCCATGCGCCCGGACGCGATCATCCGCTCCGTGCACTTCATCACGATCACCCATCCGGAAAAAGGCCCCGACTACCAGTGGGCGTTCGATCGTCCCGAATTTGCCTCGCTCTTCGAGCACGTAGGAACCGAACGCACCTGGCAGCTCTACATGGCGGCGCTGCTGGACGCGCTCGAAAGGCTGCCGGCGCACATCGTTGGACATTTTTACGTTCCGGCAACCTTCGGAGCGTGGCCCAGCGCGGCCGCGCTCGATAAATACGAAAATCAACTGCTCGACGCGTGCGCCAAGCGCGGCCTGGCGATCGAACTCAACTCGCGCTTTTTGTACCGGGACAATCCGGACGATCAAAAGCGCAAGTATTTAGAGGCCTACCGGCGGTTGATCCGCAAGGCCAAAATCAAGGGCGTCGCCATCGCCGTCGGCTCCGACGCGCACAGTCCTAAAGACCAGGGCGCCGGGTTCGCTCAAATTCTGCGGCTGCTGGACGAGGCACGGATCAACGAGCTCGTCTTTCCGCTCGCCGGACGGCTGGCTCGCGTCGCGCTGCGCGCGACCAAAGAACATCTCGAGCGCCAGGCGGCTGTCGCAGTCGTGCCGGCGGTCGGCAGCAGCATCAGCGGTTTCGGACGCGCCGAGCTGGCTGAATTGGATACCCGCGGGCCTAGTCGACGGAGACGGGCGCAGAAGATCGCTTCGCCGGGAAGGGCCGCCAAGGGGCGGGTCACCGGGCCTAAACGCGACGCGGCGAAGAAAGCGGCTAGCAAGTCAAAGCCGGTTCCCAAAAAGAAAGCCGCCCGCAGCGCAAAGGCCAAGGCGGCGCCCAAACGCGCGGCGTCTTCGCGCCGCCCAACCAGAAAGCCGGCGCGGAAGGTCGCTCGTGCGCGCGCCAAGCCTGCGAGAAAAGGCGCCGGCAAGAAAAGCGTTCAGAAAAAGAAGGCTCCCGCCAAGAGCGTCGCCCGCAGACCGGCAAAGTCGCCAAAACCCTCTCGCAAGCCCGGTCCGATCAAGAAAGCTGCCAAGAAAAAAACGTCACGCCGCCGTTAAACTTTACCTAGGAGAGTGGAATGCCCGACATCTCGCGCGTGAGAAACATCGCATTCGCCGGCTCGCACCACGCGGGCAAGACGACGCTCGTTGAATCGATTCTCGCCCACTGCGGCGCGATCGGACGTAAGGGATCGGTCATCGAGGGCACGACGACGACCGACTACGACCCGGAATGCATTTCGCACGCTCAGTCCACGACCGTGAGCCTGGCGCACGCCGCGTGCGGGGACGTTGAGATCACGATGCTCGATTGCCCCGGCTTCATCGATTTCTTCGAGGAAACAAGGCTGGCGATTTCGGGCGCGGATGCGGTTGTGGTGGTCATCGAAGCCGATCCGGCGCGCGTCCCGCAAACCCACGCCTTGATCGAGTTCATCGAATCGCGCAAGCTCCCGCACCTCTTTGTCATCAATAAACTCGACCGGCCCGGCTCGGACTTCGCCGGCACGCTGGCTGCGCTCCAGGCGGCCTACGGGCGGCACGTCGTGGCAGAGCAATGGCCGATCGGGGTCGCAGAACACTTCACCGGATACGTGGACCTAGCCGAGCGTAAAGCGTACGCTTACGAAAGCACCGGCCAGAAAGAGATCGCTATTCCGGATGCGGTGACGGCCGAAGCGCAAGCCGCCCGCAGCCAACTCCTGGAAGCGCTCAGCGACTTTGACGACCATTTGATGGAAGAGCTCCTTGAAGGCGTCGAGCCGCCGTTCGAAGAGATCGAAAAAGACCTCTGCGACGAATGCGCGCACGACCAGATCATCCCGGTCCTGGTCGCGGCCGGCTTGCCGGGATTTGGAACCGAAGCGCTCGTACGCGCGATCGAGAAATGGTTTCCGTCGCCGCTGACGGCAGCGCAGGTCGATGCCGAAGGGCGGCCGATCGAACCCAAGACCGATGGGCCGGTGATCGCGCATGTGATCAAGACCTTGATCCATCCCCAGTCCGGTAAATTATCGGTCGTCCGCGTACTTTCAGGCACCCTCAAAGCAGACGCCACGCTCACCAACATCTCGAAGAACAGCGAAAAGGTACGCTCGGCCGGCCTGTATCGTTTGCAGGGCAAAAAACAAGAACCGATCACGCACGCAGCGCCGGGCAGTATCGTCGCGATCGCGCGCTTGGAAACGGTGGCCACGGGCGATACGCTGACGAGCGACAACTTTAAGGTACTGCTGGCTCGCGTGGCTCCGAGCGAGCCGGCCTTCGCGGTTGCCATCCGGCCCAAAGAACGCTTAGACGAAGCGAAGATCTCCGTGATGCTCGCGCGCATCTTGGATGAGGATCCGTCGTTGCGATTGGCGCGGGCGGAGTTCACCAACGAACTTCAACTGCTCGGTAACGGAGAACAGCACGTCAGCACGGCTGTTGAGCGCCTGGCGCGTAAATACAATGTCGCAGTCGAAATGCACGCGCCGACGATCCCCTATCGAGAAACGATCACGGGCGAAGCTGAAGTGCACGCACGTTACAAGCATCAAACTGGCGGTCACGGGCAGTTTGGCGATGTCTGGCTGCGCATCCAGCCGCGCGATCGCGGGCACGGCGTCACGTTCGAAGAGAAGGTCGTCGGCGGCGTCGTCCCGCGGCAATTCTTTTCGGCAGTCGAAAAAGGCGTGCGTGAAGCTTTAGCGCACGGGCCGCTCAGCGGCTACCCGGTAACCGATCTGCACGTGATCCTCTTCGACGGTTCGTACCACAGCGTCGATTCGAGCGAGCAATCGTTTCGGACCGCTGGCGCGATGGCCGTCCGAGACGGGTTGCCCAAGTGCAACCCGGTCGTGCTCGAGCCGATCGTACGCGTGCACACGACCGTGCCGTCGCACTACACTTCGGCGGTAATCCAACTGCTTACCGGCAAACGCGGGCAGATCCTGGGGATGAATCCTGCTCAGCAAAGCGGCTTCGACGTCGTCGAAACGGACGTCCCCCAAGTCGAGCTCGCGCGTTACATCACCGAGCTGCGTACCGCGACGCAGGGTCTTGGAAGTTTTTCTTGGCGACACGAACGGTTCGATCCGGTGCCCTCAAAGTGGGTCTCACCGAAAGCGGCCGTGTAGCATGGTTTCGCGTCTCGTGGAGGATCGTCGATTGAGAAGATTTCTGACCGGGCTGGCGCTGGGAGCGTTGCTTGGCGGCTGCACGAAGGTTGGCACGCAGTCGGCCGGGACGCACAACCCGGGGACGATTCCAGGCGAGGTACGCATTGCTATTCAGAGTGAACCGAAGAATCTCAATCCGATCCTGGCTTCGAACACGACCGACGGGATGACGGATGCACTGGTCTTCGATTTCTTGGTCACCGCAGATCCCAAAGGCAACCCGCTGCCGGATCTCGCCAACCCCGTACCCACCTTGGAAAACGGTGGCATCAGCCGCGATGGTTTGACGATCACCTACCACCTGCGCCGCAACGTCAAGTGGAGCGACGGCGCGCCGTTCACCAGCAAAGACGTCAAGTTCTCGTGGCAAGCCGTCATGAACAAGGCGAACAATACGACGTCTCGGCGCGGATACGATCTCGTTCAAAGCGTCGATACGCCCGATCCCTACACCGTCGTCTTTCACATGAAACAGAAGTTCGCGCCCGTCGTCAATACGCTCTTTGCTGAGAGCGACAACCCGATCTGGGTCGTTCCCGAGCATATCCTCGGCAAGTACCCGGATATCAATGAGGTGCCGTTCAACAACCAACCGATCGGGACGGGCCCGTTCAAGGTTGCCGAGTGGGTCAAGGGCGATCACATCACCTTCGCGCGCAACGACGGTTACTTCATGGGCAAGCCGAAGTTGGATCGGATCGTCGTGCACGTCATTCCGGACGAAAACACAACGATCAACGAGTTGAAGACCCACGACATCGATTACATGTTCCAAGCATCACCGGACACGTGCAAGGAACTGCAAGGGATCTCGGGCGTTAACCTGACCTTTAATTCGGTCGACGGCTACGAGAGCGTGCTGCTCAACCTCGCTCACCCGCCGCTCGACGATCCGCGGGTTCGTAAAGCGATCGCATACGCCATAAACAAAAAAGAGCTCGTCGACAAGCTGACGTGCGGCACGCAGAAGGTCGCCACAGAAGACCACCCCGACTTCATGTGGGCGCACAATCCCAACGTGACGCTCTACGACTATAATCCCGAGAAGGCCAAGGCGCTCTTGCAAGCGGCCGGCTACACGCCGGGACCCAACGGTCTCGTGTTCAAGAACGGCCACGGCATCTCGCTCCTGGGCGTGACGAACACGACCAACATCACGCGGCGTCAACTCTCCGTTTTGGTGCAAGCAGAGCTGCGCGCGGTCGGCATCGACATGGCGATCAAGAACTACCCGGGTGCACAACTCTTCGCCCCGGCCGGCGAAGGCGGCATCTTGCAACTTGGAAAGTTCGACTTGAGCTTCTCGGGCTGGTATGCGGGCGTTGATCCGGACGACTCATCGCAGTTCATCTGTGCGATGTTTCCACCCGGCGGCTACAACTATACGCGCTATTGCAAGAAGGCCATGGACGCGGCTCAGCAAGACGCGCTCACGCACCTCGACCAGGCCTCGCGCACAACGGCTTACTACAAGATTGAAAACCTTTTGGCGGATGACGTCCCGCAGATCTTCTTCTGGTGGATCCGTCAACAGCAGCCGATCAACTCCGATTTAAAGGGTTTCGACCCCAATCCGGCCACGGAGACCTGGAACGCGTATCAATGGAGTATCTAGGCGCAACCGAGTCGATACGCCTTCCTGAACTCAACTGGCTGCGCAAGACCATCGTTGAAAGGGCGCTCACGCGCGGCGACTACGTGCTCTCAGGGGGAGCGCGTAGCGACTACTACATCGACAAGTTCCGTCTCTTCTCGGATCCACGTATTTTGCGACGCATCGCCCGCATGTTCACGCCGTTGGTGGCGGAAAGCTCGCCCGACCTGGTCGGCGGCACCGAGCTCGGCGGCGTGATCATCGCAACCGCCGTCTCGCAGATGTCTCAACTTCCACTGATCGTCGTTCGTAAAACGCCGAAATCATATGGCGCCTTTCCGGACGAATATGTCGAAGGCGGTTACGCGCCCGGACAGCGCGTCTTGCTCTTAGAAGACATCGTGACGAGCGGGCGTGAAGTGCTGACCGCCAAGGCCCGGCTCGAAGAGTTGAACTTGCACGTCACGGTCTGCGCCGTTGTCAGCCGTGGCCTGGCGCCGGTCCGCTCGCTGATCCAGTTCTCGCTGCCGCGCGGCCAAGCCAAAACCGAAAACTAGTTCTTAGCGCGGCCGGCTCCCGAGTTACGTCGAGAAGGACCCTACTTGGACCGCTTGACACGTGCCGTCGGTGCGCCCCAGGAAGACGTTGTAGGCTCGGCCGGCGTTGAGCGTTGTCACGTTCGATGCGTAGTAAAAGTCCGACGGGTACGGGTGCGGTCCGTTCGGATCCGCCACCGGATTCAAAGAAGAACCGAAGATTGGCGCGTCGCCGGCGTTGTCGCTCAACGTGACGAGCCACACGCCTGGGTTATCGTGCAGCACGTTTGTGTTGCCGTTCGCCACGATAATGATTTGGCCGATATTGGTTGGCACGCCGTTTTGATTGGGCAGCGGACTGGCGAGCTGCACCGCGGTCCCGGGCTGACATGCCTGCGGGCCGTTGATGATCGGTCCTCCCGTGCCGCTGCCCGAGCATGCGGTCAGGCCAAGCATGCACACGATCACTGAGAGTGCGAGCGCGCTACGAGTTTGAGCCATCACAGGTACCCCTCCGTACGTTCAAAGAACCGATACGATAGCTTACATCGCGAGGCTGAGTATTTCATGTGTTCGCCCGCATGCAATCAACCGACGACCATTTGAAGGAAGTCGTCCGCGACGCCGCAGTCCCCCTTGAAGTGCAAGCGGGCTTCTTCCGCCAGCGTTTCGGGCGGAATGCCGCTGCCATAATGCGTGAGGATCAGGGAGGCCGCGCCGCTTTGGTGCCCCATCACGGCCGCCTCACGCGCCGAGCAATGCCCCCGCGGCTCCGCCTCCCCATCGGACGGTCCGAGTGTCGATTCGCAGAGCAGCAGGTTCGTCCCACGCGCGAGGTTCACGAGCGGATCGCAAGGAGCCGTGTCGGCCGAATAGGTTACCGACGTGCTGTTGACCTGAGCCCGAATCGAATACGCTTCGATAAAATGCACGGCCCTTGAAAACGTCAACCGCAGGTCTTTGATCTCGACCGCACGCTGGTCGTCGTACGCACGCAGCGAAAAAACTTCATCCAGGAAATCCGTGCCGTCGCCCTCCGGCGCGAAGGCGCCGACAAGCCTTCGCAGCATTTTTTCGCCGCTTGGCGGCAAGAGTAGATCGAGCTTGCCGTGCCGCCGCACAGAACCGTACTTCAACGCGTACCGCAGTGGGATCAAATCGAGAAAATGATCGGCGTGCATGTGCGTGATCACGACGGCATCTAGCCGGTTGTAGTCAACCAGCTGGCGCAGGTTGGCAAAAGCGCCTGAACCGAGGTCGAACACGACCGCAGCCTGGCGACTTTGTACCAAATAGCCGCTGCACGCGCGGTTAGGACGCGGGATCGAGGAGCTCGAGCCGAGCACGCTGAGGCGCAAGCGGTGACCCGTTAAGGTATCGATTCGTAGACCTCTTGCGCGTGCCCCTCAACGGCAACCTTGGGCCAACACCGCAGGATCGTCCCACCTGAATCGATCAGGAAGGTCGAGCGCTGCACGCCTTGACTAACTTTGCCGTACATGCTCTTCTCGACGATCACGCCGAAGGCATCGCAAAGCCTCGAGTCGACGTCGGCAATCAACGGAAACGGAATCTCGTATTTCGCTTTGAATTTCTGATGCGAATCGACTGAATCGCGACTCACGCCGATAATCGGCACGCCTTTCTTCACAAATTCCGCGTAGGCGTCGCGAAACTGCGACGCTTCGTTTGTTCAACCCGGGGTATCGTCTTTAGGATAGAACCACAGCACGAGCGGTTTTCCCAACCACTGCTGCGTGCTCAGGCGCTCGTTTTGGTCATCGGTTACCTCGAGCCGGGGCAGTTGGTCGCCTTCGCCTAACACGATCGTCTCCTTTTTAGGTCGCCGCGAATTCCGATGACCGTTCGCTTCGAGGGCTCTTGGCCCGCTCGGGACTGCGGAACTGCGAGAGTGGCACGATGAAGAGCAGCTCGTCATACGGCTTCATCTCGGAAAAATCATGCAGCGGAACGAGCGAGCCTTCGCGCCACACGTAGAGCGGGATGCAAAGATTGGCCGGCGGAGGCGCGGGCACCGCTCCCTGCAGGCGTTCGCTGACATTGTACTCTTCATTGTCGAAAGCGATGCGGCCGCGCGTACCTGGAAAACGCGACAGCCCGGCGATCGCTGGCGCCGTCAAATCGATTGCCGAGAACGATTTCGTGATGTGAAACTGCCGGCTTATGGAGTGTGCGAACGCGGAATCCGTGATGCGCAGGACGACCCCCAGATGCGCCGCCTTGGCGCGCGCGCCGAGCCCGACTTCGAGATTGGCCGTGTCACTGCCCGTCACCGCCACCAAACTGCGCGCATAGCGAAGGTTGGAAAACCTCAAGGTGACGTCGCTGGTCGCATCGCCCGTGAGCAAGTCTATTCTCCGATCCTTCGCGCGTTCGATTAACAGATTATCGGGATTCTCTTCGATCACGACGATCTTCTGACTCATCTTGAGCAGAAAGTCAACGACGCGCGTGCCGATGTTTCCCGCTCCACACACGACGACGTGGTCGCGCGTCGATAGCTGGCGCAAGCCGCGCAAGGCGGTCAGCTGGGCGCGGTTGAGCGCGGCCGTGATTGCCGCGATGATGACGCTGGTAATCGCAAGGCCGGTGAGCAAGATGAACATCGCCGCGAAATAGCTTTGCACCGGCCCCTTGTTTACGACCGGCGTAATGTCGCCGTACCCGCCGTGTGCCATCGACGTGAAGACGTAGTAGAAGGACTGGACGGCGCTGAGATGCAGCGCCCACATGAAGTAGAAAAAGGAGAGGACCAAGATCACGGCGCCGGCCGCAAAGATGCGCACGAGCAGCGGCTCCGTGCGCCGCAGCGCCCTCCAGAGATCGCGCGCGCCCGCCCTGATCGATAAGGGATCGCGCTCGCGCGCCGCGCCTGCCCGCGGCCAACTGTCGCGTAGAGCCGTCAGCGGCCCAAGCACGACGACGCGCTCTTGCGGATGTAGGACGTGCTTTGGGTCAAATTCCGTTTGCCGCGAGACCGCAATGATGCGCGCCCCGAGGCGCTCTTCGGCTTCACTGATCGTGAGGTCGCCGATCCGAAAATCGGACGCGGCGCGCTCCGAAAACCCGAGCAGCGGGCCGTCGAAGTCTGGAAACTGCAACGCGAAAAAACAGGCGGGGTCGAGCGCGGCGCCCGCATACGTGGCGGCTGCATGCGCTGAGAGCGATACCGCGGAGCAGTCCGGCAGGTTTTGTTCAATCTTGCGCGCCAGCGTGCGGTTGAACTGGCGAAGCACGACGCGAATCTTGGGATTGAGGTCGCGGGCTTTGAGCGCAACCTGAAGGTTGAGGCGATCTTCTTCCGCCACCGGCATGATCGAGGTCGCGTGCATGACTCCGACCGTGCGCAGCGACTCGTAATCGTTGGGCGGCAGACCGACGAAGGTTGCTCCGACAGCTTTGGCGCGAGCCGTCAGGTCGTCGTCGGCGCTCCATAGAAGCACGACGTCGTGACCCTGTGTCGAACAGAGTTCTTCGCATACCCGCAAGGCAAGTTCATCACCGCCGACGACGATGATGAGGGGCAATTGCGCCATGGCTAAATCTTCGGCGGCAAAGCAAGCGATCTTTCGTCCGCCGCACCCGCTCGCGCGAGCCCTGCTCGAGCAGGTTCCGCGTGGATCACACGTGCTCGAGATTGGGCCGGGCAGCGGCCGAAATCTGAAGCTGCTCCGCTCCTTTATGGATGTTGCTGCCGTCGAGGATCAGCTCCGCAGCCTGGCATTCAACGATGAACGCTTTGCGGCGGTCTTGAGCACGCACGCGCTGCTGCACGGCACGCCGAAGGATATCCAAAGCCTGCTCGCCGAGATCCGGCGCGTGTGCAAGCCGGGCGCGCTCCTTTTTGCGACCTTTGGTTCGCAAAAGGACGACCGCTTTGGCGAAGGCACGCGCCTGACGGCAAACTGTTTTGCTCCGATCGAAGGCGACGAAGCCGGCATACCCCATTCATTTTTCACTGTGGGCACACTACGTGAACTGCTGCGCGAATTTACGATCGAACGCCTCGACGAGGTCGGCGTGGACGAAATTGCCGGCTCCTGGGCCCATCGGCAAAAGCCGCTACGGGGCGCCGTGCATTGGTTCGCCGTTCTTAAGAAGCCGTGAACGGCTGGATGACCGCCGGCGCGCTTCCGCTCAAACGGAGGTTGCGTTCGGCGCGTTGGTTACGATCAAGTCTTGCATCGGACTAGAAGCGCTGGCGTACAAGCGCTTTTCCATGCGGCCGGCCAGATAGGCTTGCCGCCCTCCCAGCACCGCATGGCGCATCGCCTGCGCCATTAGCACCGGGTCTCTAGCCGCAGCGATGCCCGTGTTCATCAAGAGCGCATCGACGCCAAGTTCCATCGCAAGCGCCGCGTCCGATGCGGTGCCGACGCCCGCATCGACGATGACGGGCAGCGAGATCTGCTCGCGGATGATCCGAATCGAATACGGATTGCACACGCCTAAACCGCTGCCGATCGGCGCCGCCAGCGGCATCACCGCCGCGCAGCCGGCTTCTGCGAGCCGCTTGCACATGATTGGATCGTCACCGATATACGGCAAGACGGTAAAGCCGTCTTTCACGAGCGCTTCTGCGGCTGCGATCGTCTGGGGGCCGTCGGGATAAAGTGTGTCAGGATCCCCGATCACCTCTAACTTGATCAGGTCCGTCTGCAGCGCCTCGCGCGCGAGCTGCGCCGTAAGGATTGCATCCTTGGCGGAAAAACAGCCCGCCGTATTCGGCAGAATCGTGTAGCGCGAACGATCGATGTGATCGAGCAGCGTCTTGCCGCTGGGATCGTCCAAATGGATGCGCCGAATTGCAACCGTCACCATTTCGGCTCCGCTGGCGGCGTGCGCCGCCCGCATGACTTCAAGCGACGGATATTTTCCCGTGCCGACGATCAAGCGCGAAATAAATCGATGCGATCCGATCTGCCAGCCCTCGTCGCGCACCGTCATCCTCCCGCCACAGCGCGAATGATTTCGATGCGGTCGCCGGCTTTGACGAACACGCCAGCTTGCTCGGAGTGCTGCACGACCCGGTCGTTGCGAGCAACCGCGGTGCCGCGCTTGGGCACCTTCATCAGCGCCAGCAATCCCGCTACCGTCAAGCCCTCGTCGAACTCACGTTCTTCTCCATTGACCGTCAATCTCACACCGCGGATTTCGATTCGGCTTTCGCATCTTCCGGCAGGTGCCGCGCCACCGAGAAATGGCGCAGCACCTCGACGCTTCGGCCTTCGATTGCGCCATGAATCAGCGCGGCGGTGGCCGGCGCGAGCAGGATGCCGTTGCGGAAGTGGCCCGTTGCCACGAAGTACCGTTCAAGCGGGGTGCTGCCGATGAAGGGCTTGCCGTCCGGCGTGCCGGGACGCAGACCGGCCCACGTCTCGGTAACCGCGAAGTTTTCTAGGGCCGGTGCGGCAGTGAGCACCGCGTCGAGCAGTTGGCGAATGCCGGCCGCCGTCACGCGTTCGTCAAACCCGCAATCCTCAACCGTCGCACCGACCAGCAGGCGGCCATCGTCGCGAGGAACCAGATATGCGCCGGGCAGCCAGGTGGCATGCCGCACCAACGCCGACGGAATCGCCAGCGCCAGCATTTGTCCTTTGATTGGAAACACCGGCACGATGCATTCGGCAGGCAAACCCTCCAAACGCCCCGACCACGCGCCTGCGGCATTGATCACCACGCCGGCGGCAAAGAAGCCGGCCTCATTTGCGACGCCCAGCGCCTTGCGGCCATCGTGTTTGACGCGCAACCCGCCAACGCCCGAATGGACGCTCACGCCAAGCGATTCGCACGCAGCCCAAAGCGCGCGTCCGAGACGGCGATTGTCCACGTGCCCTTCTTCTTCCATGAAAGCCGCGCCGAGGACGCCTTTGCCAAGCACCGGCTCGCATTCGATCGTTCGGCGATGGTCCAGGAGTTGCACGCCGTGCTTGGCTTGGCGCAAGCGCTCAACCCGACGTTCCAGCGCGTCCAGTGACGCTCGATCGAAAGCGCCGCACAGGATGCCGTTCAACCGTAGATGCGGATCGATGCCGCTGGCCGCCGCGACGCGCTGCGCGAACGCCGGATACGCGGCCAGCGACGTTTCGCAGAGCTCTTGCAGCGCAAAGTTCTCGATCGCTTCAGTAAACGGCGCCAGCATGCCGGCGCCCGCCCAAGATGCACCGCGCGCGGGTTCGCCGCTGTCATAGACGCGCACGGTTGCGCCATCCGACGCGAGTTCGAATGCAATCGAAAGGCCGATCACGCCCGCGCCGACAATTGCAACGTCGCCTACTTCGTGCCGTACGCCGTTCACGGAAATTTTGCGATTTGGAGGTTTGGAATCTGAATCATGGACGCAATCATTTCGATCGCATCGGTCTTCATCGCGCTAGTGGCCGTAACCTTATCGAGCCTGCTCCTCGGTCGACAGCTCAAGCACATGGAGCGCGAGCGCAACGCCTTAGCGATCCTGGCGGCGATCGATCGCCTCTCCGACGACAAAATGGTGCGAGTCTTTGCCAAGCTTCGCGGGGTGGAAACCCGCTACACGACCGACGAGGCGTTGGCGCGCGATTATCCGGATTCGGATGATGAAGCCGGCTTGGCCGCGGTCGGTCAGTATGTTGAAACCGTTGCGTGCCTGGCGCGCAGAGATGTTATCGATCCCTCGCTGATCGTGGACGCCGTCGGTTTGATGTTGCGGACGCGCTGGAAGATCCTGCGCCCGTTTGTCGATCATCTGCGGCGTTTCTATGGGAACGAGTATATGTTCGAGAACTTCGAATGGTTGGCGCGGTACAGTCAGTGGTGGAAAGAGATTCCTCGGCCCACTCAACCGAACTACGACCCCCAGCGGCTCCCGGACGTGGCTTAACTACAGACCGGTATAGACGGGGCCTTCACCACCCTGCGGCGGCACCCAGGTGATGATTTGATAGGGGTCGATGATATCGCACGTCTTACAGTGCACGCAGTTGGTGAAATTGATTTGCAGGCGCCCTTCAATCGCACCGTTCTTCCGTTCGAAGAGCGGTTCGTACACCTGAGCGGGACAGAAGTACTGGCAGGGGTTTCCGTATTCAACCGTGCAACGATCGCGGCAAAGGTTCGTATCGGCCACATGTAGATGGCAGGGTTGATCTTCTTCGTGCATCGTGCCGCTGTTAAAGACATCGGTCAATTTGTCGAAGGTCAGCACTCCATCAATCGGCGCGCGTGGAGTTTCCGGCGGTTTGTAACCGGCTTTTTCCATACGCTCGTAGCCCTCTTCACCGGCTAAGCGATCTTTGAAACCGAAGCCGCGTCCGCCGCTGACGATGCCCAAGCCCACGTTGAGCATTCCGGGGAGCAGACCACCCTCGAACCCTTGGTGGAAGTTCCGTGCCGCGCGCAGCTCGGTGTAGGCCCACGAGTTGTGAAAGCGCTCCTCATACGCACGTAAGTGTGCCGCGTCGCTCTCTCCGGCCTCGAGCGCGTCGTAGGCAGTTTCGGCCGCGAGCATGCCGCTTTTCATCGCCAGATGGATACCCTTGAGCCGCATGCCGTTGAGGAAGCCGCCGGTATCGCCGATCAACATCAAACCGTCGGAGTACAACTGGGGCATCGCAAACAGCCCGCCTTCGGGAATGGCCTTGGCGCCGTAGCGCAACAGCGTGGCGCCGGCAAGCATCCGGCGCAGTGCGGGGTGGGTCTTAAAGCGCTGGAACTCGTTGTGCGGATCGGTCGTGGGATTCTTGTAATCAAGACCGGTGACAAAGCCGACGTCGAGCACGTCATCCGACATTCCGTAGATGAAGCCTCCGCCGAACGTCTCCGACGGCAGAGGAAAGCCCAGCGTGTGGATGACGCTGCCGGCTCTCACCGAGCCCGGCGTGCATTGCCAGATTTCTTTGACGCCGGCCGCGTAGACTTGAGGTTCGCGCCCCCGATCGAGCCCCAGCCGCGCGACCGCCTGCTTTGCAAGCGTTCCGCGCGGGCCTTCGCCCAAGATCGTAATCTTTGCGAGCAGGTCTGCGCCGGGCTCGTAGTTCGATTTTGGGTTGCCGTCCCGGTCGATGCCCTTGTCTCCGGTGCGCACGCCGATCACGCGCTCGCGGTCCCACAAGAGCTCTTGGCCGGGAAACGCCGCAAACACATCAGCTCCGAACGATTCCGCCTGCTCGCCCATCCACTTCGCGATCTTTTGCAGCGAGGCCACGTACTTGCCCGCATTGTTCATCATCGGCGGGACGATGGGCGCCGCCACTTTGCCGCCTTGCGTCAAGAACCATAACGCGTCGCTCGTCACTTCGGACTCGACCGGTGCTTCGCGTTCGCGCCAATCGGGCAGCAATTCATTCAGTGCGCACGGGTCAAGAACGGCCCCCGAAATCCCGTGACTACCGATGTCTGCGCCCTTCTCGATCACCATTACGGATATTTCGCGGTCGTTTTCTTTGGCGAGTTGACGCAAGCGAATTGCTCCGGCAAGACTCGCCGGGCCGCCTCCGACGAAGAGCACGTCAACTTCCAGCGTGTCGCGATCGGCCATATGCGTTTTTAGTTCGGGGCGCACTGCAGCGACACCTTAGCAAGCGCGCCCAGCGCGGCTACGACTGCGACCCGATGGATGCTGAGCCGTGCGTTCCACGGGCGCGTGGCCGGCGATTCCAGGGTCAGCACGCGACGCGCGGCACGCTTTGCCATGTACAGACTAAACGGCAGCCCTTTGAAGTAGGCAAGTTCTTGAGCGAGGTCGACGATGACGTGCCCGCTTTCGAGGCGACGCAAATGGTCGGCGTCGGAAGGATAGCCGAGGTCGAATTGCGGCGTCAGCTCTTGCACCGGCAATCCCGCCTCGCGCAGCGCCGCGACGACTTGCCCCCCGATCAGACCCTCGTCGGCACGCTCCGGTTCGTAGCAATAGAACCCGCCCGCCTCGAGATCTTCGTGCAAATCCAGCGACGCTGCAAACCGCCGATCGCGCGTGGCGGTGATGATCGCCTTAGATTCGGGCGCCCCGCCCGCCCCGGTAAAGCTGCGGTTGATGTCCGTGGCATCAGCGTTGGCGCGCGCGTGTACTACGAACCCAGTCGGATTGATGCAGGGCCAAATGCGATAGGAAAATGCGGCATCGAGCAGCCCGCTCTCAACGATATTGAGCAGCGCCCAGGGTCCGGCAGGCTCATCGCCATGAATGCCTGCTGCAATCGACACACACGCCAGCCTAACGTCGCCGACCTCGGCCACCAGCAGCGTGCGGGCCGAGCCGATACAAGCAACTTCACGCACGGTAATGTCCTGCACCCGCCGTAGCTGCTTCCAGCGCCGCTCAAGCTCTTCGTAGTCCGACCCCGGCACCGCTCGCCTTAAGCGCGCCAATCCAGCATCGCGTTCCATTCGTTTTGCGGATGCACAGCTCTCGATTTGATCGCTTCAACGTACTTGCGCTTACCGGCTTGATTGCCTTTGCCGAGCATGAGGCCGCCGACCAAACGGCCTTCGAGAAAATAGAGCGCACGATAACGCTTCGTCTCGAGTTCCACCTTGCGTACCATCTCCAGATCGTCTCGATATTCAGGTGAGAGCCCGAACTGCATGATCGTCTGTTCGCTGAACAACTTGCTCGAGTACTCCGGCACGTCGTGGTATTTGCCGTCACCGCCGGCCATATTGATCGCAACGACTTTGCCATGCGCGCCGGCATTGTTCCAGGTTCCCATGCGATAGCGCATGCCGAGAATCGGGTCCTGGAAGTCGGCCACGTCGCCGGCCGCAAAGATGCCCGGGACATTGGTTTCGAGACGATCGTCGCACACGATGCCGTTTGGGCTTCGCTCGACCTGCGTTCCCTCGAGGACTTCGTTGTTCATCGCTAAGCCCAGCCCAAACCCGAAGCAATCGCCTTCGATCGTCTTGCCGGAAGACGTGATCGCCTTGGTAACGACACCATTGCTGCGTTGCAGCTCGTTGATCTCCTCACCGTAATACATGTGCACGCCGTCCGCGCGCGCAGCCTGATCCACCAGATCGGCCGCCACCTCGTCCAGCATGCGGCGCAGAAAGTGCGGGCCGCGCATGATCCAATGCGTCTCGACACCGCGCGACGCAAATGCTTCAGCCAGTTCGTAAGCGATAAAGGAGCCGCCTACTGCAACCGCGGCTTTGGAATGCTCGAGCTGTTCCGAAATGGCTTTGGTATCGTCCATGTATTGAAAATTAAAGACGTTGGCCGCTTCCAACGCTCCCGGATACGGTGCTGGGTTTGGCCTGCCGCCGGTGGCAACCAGCAACGCGTCATAGGGATAGGATTTCCCGTTCGCAACGACATAGCGCTCAGGCACAACCACGCTTTCGACAGGTGTGCGCAAGAATAGGGTAATGTTGTTCTTCTCGTGCCAAGCGAGGTCGCGTATGATGACCTTCTGCTCGGTCACTTGCTTTCGCAAGAGCGGCGGGAGCGCGATCCGATTGTAAAGCGTGTAAGGCTCGTCGGTGAACATCGTAATCGAGCACGATGCATCCGCTTTTCGCAACTGCTCGGCTGCGGTCGTACCCGCAAAACCGTTTCCGATGATGACGTAGCGCCGGCTGCCATTGGACTGCACGATGTTCAAACAGGCATGCTTTCGCCGCGTCAAGAACGCGTTCCTTAACGATCACATGGAAACTCGCCTCGTGCAACTCCTCGGCTCATTTATCGGCGTCACGAACGAATATGCGTTGGCGCGCCTGGAGCTGGCGTTTCGATACTCGCCTCGGCTCGTACCGCCGACGATCGGCCGCCTGGCGGACGCATCTGTCGATACCTTACGGGTACAATGGAGCGCGGTCGAAACGCAACTGGAGGCGGCTATGCGCTACGTGAAACAGATTGAGGCTCTTTCCAGTACTCCAATTCGGTCGGATCCCGCCTTCGCATGGCTCGAACGCAGCGTCCGAGAACTCGACCAGTATGCGCGAGCCGTACGATGGGTCCTCACCGTGACCGAACGCGAAGACGCCTCTTAGAAGGGGTTTGCCAGAAAGGAAACACAGCATGAATAATGAGATGACCGAGCGCGCACTCAAGGCCGCACGCGAGATGCAAAAGAATATCGGCGAGGCTGTCAACAAACAGCGAGAGTCCATGGCTCCGTTGATCTCCGAGTCCCTAAAAAACGCCCAAGAGCTGCAAAACACCTTGACCAAGCACGCCCAAGAGAGCGCCAGCATCACGCAGGATCAGACGCAACGCGCACTGGGTCACTTGCAAAAATTCATGCGGCTCGGGGCGGATGCGATGCGAGCATCCGCGGATCAGATGCGCACACAGGTACAACAGATGATGGACCAGTCTAAGGAAGCCGCCGAGTCGACCGCACAGGCGGTGGGCAAGGACCCCAAAGACGTCAAACCTTAGCCGTGCAGCCCCAGCCCTACCATCATCGCAAACCCCGTGTCCAGCGCGCGCTCATCGATGTCGAAACGCGCGTTGTGGTGCGCAAACGCAGTGGCTTCCCCGCCACGCGCGCCGACGATGAAGTAGGCGCCCGGGCGTTGCTCTTGCATGAACGACATGTCCTCGGCCCACATCACGATGTCGTGTTCGACGACCTTCTCTGCGCCGAGCATGTCGTTGCCCACAGCTCGCACGACATCGTTCATTACCGTATCGTTCACCGTGGGCGGATACCCTAACCGGTAGTGCAGGTCGTACTCCACGCGCATCGCTTGCGCTAACCCTTTGAGAATGCGTTCCATGCGCTCCGGCATTGCCTTGCGAACGTCTGCATCGAACGAACGGACGGTCCCCTCCATCTCGGCCTGGTCCGGGATCACGTTGAACGTCGTCCCTGCCACAAATTTTCCGACCGTAAAGACCGCCGGATCCTTGGGCGCCACCTCACGGCTGACGATCGTTTGGAGCATCGTGACGAAGTACGCTCCAGCGGCAATCGGATCGATCGCGCGGTCGGGCATCGCGCCGTGGCCGCCCTTGCCCGAAATAACGAGCTTCCACTCGTCGGCGGAGGCGAAGAACGCCCCGTCGCGCACGCCGATGTTTCCAACGTCAAGACCGCTGTACATGTGCAAGGCAAACGTTCGGTCTACGTGCGGATTCTCAAGCGCGCCATCCTCGATCATCTGCCGATTGCCGGCGTGCCCCTCCTCTCCCGGCTGAAAACAAAACACAATCGTGCCCGGAACTTCCGCCCGCCGCTTTGCAAGCTCTAGGGCGGCGCCGAGCAGAATTGCAACATGCGCGTCGTGGCCGCAGGCATGCATGACGCCTTCGCGCGTTGATTTATAGGGAACTTCGGTTAGTTCGGCAATCGGCAGTGCATCGATGTCGGCACGCAAAAGCGTGACGGGACCGGGCTTACCGCCACGCAAGGTCGCTAGGACGCCGGTTTTGCCGATGCCGGTACGCAGATCGTCGAGTTCGAGCTTGTGCAGTTCACGCTCGATGTAAGCCGCGGTCTCGTGTTCAACCATCGAGAGCTCGGGATGGGCGTGAAAATGCCGGCGAACTTTTACGAGGGCGTCATGGGGGATATCGAGTCGATTTGCAATCATGCTACTTAGCCATCGTCAAATTCATGTCCCGAAGATCGCCTTGAAGAGATATATCCCCGTGCTCGGCATACAGTCGATCGTGGCGGGATAGTACGTGGAAGCTTTCGCGCTCGCCAGCACCGCCGCGTTCAGACGCGAGAACGTGCTGCCTTGAAACATCTGAACGTCGAGCGGTTCGCCGCCCGGGCTTACATGCACGAGTGCGACGATCGCCGTCGGCCCCTTCAAGCCACTTAGGTCTCCCCCGTCGGGCGCCACCTCATGCTTGAGCGTCGGAGCCTGTTCGGGCTCGGGACAGTCCCGGTGAATCGGTTCGCTGAACTGCGGGTGCGATATGGGTGCCGCTTTCGCCGCCTTGAGCAGGCGCTCGTTGGCAGCCAGCCGCGCGGTCAGCTCCGCGGCCGCCAGCTTGCGGTCGTTGAAGTACTCGTGGGACGCTCGAAATGGATCGAGCGGGCACTCAAGCGTCGATTGCGCTGCGATCACCCTTGAGACCCACAGGTAGTCGACCGCTTTCGGGCGATCGAACGCGAAGAACACGGCGGGCGCGTCCCCGTCTGAAAACGCAAGATCGTTGAACGTAACGCGATAGATCGCATCGTTAGCGGCGATGGACAATTCCACGCTCACCGGCTGTCGTTCTTCGGACTGCAATTCGACGCCGAAGCGGCGATCGAGCGCGCGGCGGTACGCGTCCGACGCGGCGAACTGTAAGGGCTGGATCGCCCCTACCGAGACCGGGCAATATTGAAATGCTGCCGCCGAGCCGCAAAGCGCCACTATCGAGGCAACGGCGCCGAGGAGTGCAACGACCACGCGCACGACGATCACGACAATGTAATTTAACGGGATGCGTTGCCGGTTCCGCCCCAAAGACCGGGACAGGCGGAACGATACAGGCAAGCCCGAAACTTGGAGGCCGATGGCGCGCGCCTCAGCTTCCGCCCCCGCGACAACAACGTTCGAGCGCCACGGCTTGAACGACGATCAGCTGCGCGCGATGCTGCGAACGATGGTCATGCAGCGCGCGCTTGAGAACCGCGGGTTCCAGCTGAACCGCCAAGGCAAGATTCCCTTCGCGAGCGCGAGCGAGGGGCACGAAGGCGTGCAAGCCGGAGCCGGGATGGCCTTCAGGCGCGGCGCCGATCTGCTCGTGCCCTACTACCGTGACCTGGGACTCGGGTTGGGCATCGGTCTGACCCCTTACGAAGTTTTGCTTTCGCTCTTTGCTCGCGCCGCCGATCATTCCGGGGGCAGACAATTCTTGCACCATTACGCCAGCCGCAAACTTGGAATCCACACGATATCGTCAGTGATCGCGGCGCAACTTCCCCACGCCGTCGGCGCAGCCTACGCGTTCAAACTGCGCAACGAGCAAGGGCGCGCCGTGCTCACGACATTCGGCGACGGCGCAACAAGCGAAGGAGAATGGCACGAATCGCTCAACTTTGCGGCGGTCCATCGCTTGCCGGTCGTCTTCTTGTGCGAAAACAACGAGTGGGCGATCTCGACGCCTCAGCACGCGCAGATGGCCATCAAGGACATCCACTGCAAAGCTGAAGGCTACGGCATTCCCGGAGTCGGCGTTGACGGCTTCGATCCGATCGCCTGCTACGCGGTCGTGCACGAGGCGCTGGAGCGCGCGCGCTCGGGCGGCGGCCCCACCCTGGTCGAGGCCAAGTGCTACCGCTTCCTTGCGCACTCGACCGATGACGACGACAGCGCCTACCGCTCCCGGGAGGAAGTCGCCGAGCGGCGCAAGGATGACCCGATTCCAAAGTTCGAAGGGCTCCTCGTCGGGGAGGGCCTGATGAGCGCGCAAGACCTGGAGAGACTGCGGGCGTCCGTACTGGCGGAGATCAACGACGCAACCGATCGCGCGGAGGCGCTGGCGTACCCGCAGTCCTCAGACCTCTACGCGCAAGTCTACGCCGGGACATTCGAGCCGTGGCAGTAAGGGGGGGACAACAACCAATGACGACGACCTCCACCCAGGCGCCGCCGGGTAAGCTGGAGCGCTACGGACTGAGCGACGATCAGCTGCGCGCGATTTTGCGCAACATGCTGATGCAGCGTCAACTCGACAATCGCGGTTTTCAGCTCAATCGCCAGGGCAAAATTCCATTCGCTCTCGGCAGTGAAGGGCACGAGGCGATCCAAGCCGGCGCGGCGATGGCCTTCATTCGAGGCAAGGACATCCTTGCGCCCTACTATCGCGATCTAGGGCTGGCGGTCGGCATCGGCTTCACGCCGGTTGAGGTCCTGCTCTCGCTCTTTGCGCGAGCGGCCGACCACAACGGCGGCCGGCAGTTCCCCAACCACTATTCATCGCGGCGCATCGGGATGATGTCGTTCTCCTCGATTCTTGCAGCGCAAATTCCGCACGCGGTCGGCGCCGCCTACGCGCTGAAATACCGCCGTGAAGACGGACGCGCGGTCTTGGTTACTTTCGGAGACGGCACGACCAGCGAAGGCGAATGGCACGAATCGATGAACTTCGCCGCCGTTCACCGACTGCCGATCGTCTTTCTGTGCGAAAACAATCAGTGGGCGATCTCCACGCCGCTGAGCATGCAGATGGGGCAACCTCACATCTGGAAGCGCGCCGAAGGCTACGGAATGCCCGGCGAGCAGTTCGACGGCTTCGATCCGCTGGCAACCTACGACGTGGTCAATCGTGCGATGCAGCGTGCGCGTTCAGGCGGCGGCCCGTCGCTGATCGAGGGCATGTGTTACCGCTTTCTCGCGCACAGCACCGATGACGACGATCGCACGTACCGCACGCGTGAAGAAGTGGAGAAGCAGCGCGCTAACGACCCGGTTCCGCGCTTCGAACGCGCCTTGGTCGAGAACAAGGTCCTAACCGCACCAGACATCGACGCGCTCCGCAAAGACGTGCTGAGGGAAACCAACGAAGCAACCGATGAAGCCGAAGCGATGCCCTACCCACAGCCGTCCGATCTCTATACGAATATCTACGAAGGAGCTTGGGAGCCATGGCAATAGCCTCACCCTCAAAGGTGATGACCAACGTCGAAGCCGTGCGTTCGACGCTTTACGATGCCCTTAAGCGTGACGACAGGGCCCTGATCTTGGGCGAAGACGTCGGCAACCGCGGGAACGTCTTCTTGATCACCAAAGGTTTCATCGAGGAATTCGGACCCGAGCGCATCATCGATACGCCGATCGCTGAAGCGTCGATCGTGGGCATCGCGGTCGGCATGGCGATGGAAGGGCTGCGACCGATCGCGGAGATCCAATTCGCCGATTTCATCTATCCTGCGTTCAATCAGATCGTCGGTGAAGCCGCCAAGATCCGCTACCGCAGCAACGGCGAGTACACATGCCCGCTCGTCATTCGCACGCCCTACGGCGGCGGCGTCCGCGGAGCGCTCTCGCACTCGGTATCGGTCGAAGCGTTGTTCTACCACGTCCCCGGTCTCAAGATCGTCGCGCCTTCGACGCCGCGCGATGTCAAGGGCTTGCTCAACGCCGCGATCGAGGACCCGGATCCGGTCATGTTCCTCGAGCACAAACGCACGTACCGCCTGATCAAAGACGAGGTTCCCGAAGAATATTTCACGATCCCAATCGGCAAAGCCAACCTCACCAAGGACGGCACGCAATTGAGCGTCGTCTCTTATGGCCTCTACGCGCATCAAGCCCTTGAGGCTGCGCGCAAACTCGAGGAGGAGGGCCTCTCCGTCGAGGTCATCGACCTGCGTTCGATCCGGCCGATGGATCGCAGCACGATTTTGAACTCGCTGCGCAAGACGCACAAATTGCTGATCATCCACGAAGACAACAAGTTCGGCGGCATCGGGGCTGAGATCAGCGCGATGGTGGCCGAGGAAGCGCTCTTTGAGCTGGACGCGCCAATCCGGCGGCTGTGCTGTCCGGACGTTCCCGCGATGGGCTACGCATTACCACTCGAGGAGGAGTTTATGATCTCAACCGACCGCATGGCCGAAGTGATGCGCGAAATGGTGAAGTTCTAATGCCGACCACTATAACGATGCCGCAGCTCGGCGAAACGGTAACCGAAGGCACCGTTGCGCAATGGCTCAAGAAACCGGGCGACAGCATTGAAAAGTACGAAGCGTTTGTCGAAGTTTCAACGGATAAGGTCAATGCAGAAGTCCCCTCTCCCGTGACCGGCACGCTTAGCCAGCTCTTGGTAAAGGAAGGCGAGACCGTCGCGACTGGCACGCCGATAGCGGTCATCGACGAAGTCGGGACGCAGTGGGCCGCCGCGCCGACCCAACGCGCACCGGCGGCAGAGGCCGCACCGCCATCCGCCCCTGCGCCTTCATCCAGCCCGCCTGTCGCGGCTGCTCCGTCCGCGGCCCGACGCACGCAAGGGGCGCCGGCCGCTCCGCCGCCCGCCGCGGCGACGAACGGCGCTGCAGCCCCCGGCCGCGACGGCAGCGCGAGCCTGCGCGGCGCATCGCCGGCGGTCCGCCGCCTTGCCCGAGAACATCACATTGATATCGCAACCCTGAGCGGAAGCGGTCAGAATGGCCGTGTCACCGCCGCCGATGTTTTGGCCGCAGCACGGATGGGGCCGGCCGCCGCCGTGGGTCAAGCCGTCAGCGCGGCGCCTGGCCCCGCGGCCGCCGCCGGCACCAGTACCTACAACGCTCCTCGTTTCGGGACCACGATTCCGCTCAATCAGGCGCGCAGGATCATCGCGGAGCGCATGGTCGAGAGCAAACGGACGGCTCCGCACGCGTGGTCGATGGTCGAGGTTGACGTTACGAACGTTTGGAAGTGGCGCTCGCGGGAGAAGGACGCGTTCCAGCGCGATCACGGATATTCGCTCACGCTCTTGCCTTTCTTCATTCGAGCGGTTGTCGAATCGATTGCCGCTTTTCCATTGATGAACGCACGCTTTGCAGCCGACGGCATCTATGTCAACGCGGACGTCAACATCGGCATCGCGATCGGTCTGCCCGCCAATCTCATCGTGCCGGTCATCAAGAACGCTGACAAACTTTCGATCCGCGGCCTGGCGATCGCCGCGGGTGAGCTGATCGACAAAGCGCGCCGCAACAAACTCAAGGTCGACGATTTGGCGGGTGGCACGTTCACCGTCAACAACAATGGCGCCAACGGTTCCATTGCATCCGCGCCGATCATCAATGCCGGTCAAGCCGGCATCGTGACGATGGAAGCCGTTGTAAAGAAGCCGGTCGTGACGAAAGACGATGCGATCGCGATTCGTTCGGTGATGAACTGCTGTCTCTCGCTCGACCATCGCGTCGTCGATGGTTATGTGGCCAGCGGCTTCTTAGCCGAACTCAAGAAGCGTTTGGAGGCGATGGGACCTGACGGGGCTATCTAACCCATCGCGGCAGGCGGCGCGATGGTGCATTCTCGCCGTTGCGCTGGCCGTGATACCTGGGCTCGCCCGCGCCGCCGATGACGCGGGCGCGCTTTTTGCCGCGGGTCAATTCGACGCCGCGGCATCTGCATACGATGCGATTTTAGCGCGCGATCCGAACGATGCCGCTGCGAATCTCGGGCTTGGAACGGTCGAACTGTATCGCAACGCTCTCGGTCGGGCCGAGCCGCTCTTGCGCAAAGCGGTCTCCAACCCGGCGACGGCGGAGCGCGCACAGCGCGAGTTGCGAATACTTGCCGGACGGCGCGGCGTGCCGGGGCAATATCGGATCCACTGGAATGCAGGCGGTTCGACGAGCGTACCGTTCGTGCAAACCGATCCGCTACCGATCATCAAGGTTCGCGTCAACAACGAGCTCGACGCATACTTCCTGATCGACACCGGCGCGCCCGACATCGCCCTGGACAACGCCTTTGCCAAGGAACTGAGATTGAAGACGCAATCGGCCGGCGTGGGGGTTTTTGCCGGCGGCCGACGCGCCCCAGTCCAATCGGCGATCCTGCCGTCATTGACGCTAGGCGGCGTGCAAGTCGGACACGTACCGGCGCATTTACTGCCGACGCGCAGCTTCGGCGGAAAATACCGCATCGATGGTGTCATCGGAACGGGATTCTTGGCGCATTTTTCCTCGTCGCTAGATTATTTAGGCGCCAAACTGTTTCTTAATCCCCTTGGCATTTCAATAGGGCCCGGCGACTTGGTGCAGCCTGAAAAGGCTACATTTGTCCCGATGTGGCTGGTGGGCGATCACTTTATTTTTGCTCGCGGCCGGATTAACGATGCGCCGGAGGCGCTCTTCAACATCGATACGGGCCTTGCGGGCGGCGGCGTGCAGGCAACGAAGCCCGAGATCGACGCAGCCCATATCGTCCTGGATGAGGCCCACGTAAGCACCGGCATGGGCGGCGGCGGGCCGGTGCGATTCATTCCGTTCAAAGCGCTAGTGGCTGTCGGTGATGCGAGCGTTACCGACGTCCCGGGCATCTACACACCGGACGGCGATCAATTCGGGATTTTTCCGTTCGCGGTCGCCGGCACGATCTCGCACGAGTTTTTCCGGCGCTTCAGCGTGACGTTCGATTTTGTAAAGATGCAGCTGATCATTCAAAGACCATAGGTCGCTTGTCACGCTGAGCCTGTCGAAGCGCCACGACAGTGCCGATGTTCGCGAAAATCCCAGTGTCATGCTGTGACAATTTATTTTTCACCTAGTTCTCAGAAAGGTTTGCGCGGCTTCAGTTTATACTGGATGCTATGTTGGAGGACACCACATGCGCATTTACCGCTTTTTAATTATCGTGCTCGTACTCTGTGGTTTTTGCGCGTGCAGCGGAGGCGGCAGCAGTGGCGGCGGGATCGGCATGCCGCCGCAATCCTCTCCGCCTCCCGGGCAAAACAAGATCGCGCACGTCGTCATCATCTTTCAAGAGAACCGTTCGCCGGACAACCTCTTTCATGGTTTGCCGGGAGCCGATATCGCCAACAGCGGTTTGAACTCCCACGGCCAGGTCGTCCCGCTCGTGCCCGTCCATCTCAGCGGCATGCTCTCCAAGTATGACATCGACCATCGCCACATTCCAGCGTTCGTTACCGAGTTCAACAATGGGCAAATGAACGGGTTCGATCTGGCCGACATTACATGCCCGAGCCACACCTGCGTGAACCCGACCGCTTATGGATATGTTCCGCAAAACGAGATCGCGCCGTACTTCACGATGGCTGAGCGCTATACGTTCGCCGATCGAATGTTTCAAACGAACGAGGGCCCAAGTTTACCGGCCCACCAATATATCATTTCCGGAACGTCAACCAACGCACCCGGCAGCAATTTGCTGGCTGCCGAGAATCCGGCGTACAAGGGAGGCAACTCGCTCAACTGCGACGGGTCGCCACAAAGTACGATCGCAATGATCGACCCCAGCGGCAATGAAAGTCAATTCTTGCGACCGTGTTTCGATCACCCAACGCTGTTCGATCTGCTCGACGCCAAAGGCGTCGCCTGGAAATACTACGTGCCCTTTGTCGGCGGCTTGTGGAACGGTCCTGATGCGATCGAGCATATCCGTATGGGCGCCGATTGGGGCAAAGTGATCACTCCACAAACGGCGATCTTCAACGACATCGCAACCGGGCAACTGCCGGCCGTCTCGTGGGTGATTCCGACGGGAGCGAGCTCCGACCACGGGCTATCGAACGACGGTAGCGGACCTTCTTGGGTCGCCTCGGTCGTCAACGCCATCGGAAACAGTCCGTACTGGGGCTCGACGGCGATCTTCATAACCTGGGACGACTGGGGCGGTTGGTACGATCACGTGAAGCCGCCGCAGTACAACTCTTACGAATTGGGCTTTCGGGTCCCGCTGATCGTGATCTCGCCGTACGTTAAGGCCGCGTATGTATCGCACGCCCAGCACGAGTTCGGCAGCATCTTGCATTTCACCGAAGAGAAATTCGGGCTCGGCTCGCTCGGCTACACGGATGCGCGGGCCGACGATTTGGCAGACTGCTTCAACTTCAACCAGCCGCCGCTGGCATTTCAGACGATTCCGGCGCCGATGCGTGCCGCCGACTTCATGCGGCGGCCGCTCTCGAGGGCGCCGATCGACACCGACTTCTAAGCCCTATTGCGCAAGGCCGGCTCTTGGGCACGGTCACCCCGAATTGACGAAGGGTGGCGGAGCACCCCTCGCGATGCGCGAAGCTCGGCAGAGCGCAATGCAGATCCGCAAACGGTTCAGGTTCGAAGCCGCGCACCATTTGCCGCACCACGCCGGTAAGTGTGCGCGGCCGCACGGACACTCGTACCGGCTCGAAGTCGCGGTGCGCGGCGAGGTGCGTTCGGATGGCCCGGCAAGCGGGATGGTTGAAGATTTTGACGCACTCGAGGCCGTCGTGGAACGCACGATTATCGATGTCGTCGACCATCGGTCGCTCAACGAACTGATCGAAAACCCGACCTGCGAGCTGATCGTCTTGTGGATCTGGAAGCGTTTGCAACCCGGTTTGCCAGGCCTTGATGAACTGATCTTGTGGGAAACGGACACTTCGTGCGCTGCACTGCGTGCAACGGATCTCGCCTGATGCTCCAGCTCAGCGAAATTTTCTACAGCGTTCAAGGCGAAGGCACGCACACGGGAACGCCGGCCGTCTTCGTACGCTTGGCGGGCTGCAATCTCTCATGCCGCTTTTGCGACACGGACTACTCGCTAAAGGCGTTCGCCCGCGTCGCAGACATCGTGGCGCAAGTAGCCGAGGTTGGCGGCGATTGCCCAACGGTGATCCTGACGGGCGGAGAACCGTTCGCGCAAAGCGAGTGCCTCGCTCTGGTCGAAGCATTGCGTGAAGCGAGGCGCCGAGTCCACATAGAATCCAACGGCACGATCGCGACCGCGCTCGCCGAAGATGTATGGCTTACCGTCTCTCCCAAGGAGCGTCTTTGCGATGTAATGGCGGCGCGTGCGAATGAGGCCAAATTGATCGTTGACCGGCGCGTTCCGCTCGAGTGGCTCAGCCGCTTCGGCCCAAATACGGTCGTCTTCTTGCAGCCCGAGGGCAACAAGCCGCACAACGTTGCCCTGGCGTTAGAGGCGCTTAGGGAGAACCCGCAACGGCTGCGTTTGTCTTTGCAGATGCACAAGTACATCGGGGTCAAATGATTCTGCTGACCTGCGCCGTGGGCAAGGAGCTGGCATTCTTCTCGTCCGTGCCCCACATCGAGATGCTCGTGACCGGAGTCGGTCCGATCGAGGCCGGAATCTCCGTCGCGCGCGCGCTCGCGCAGGGCCCGTACTCGCTGGTGATCAACGCCGGCGTCGCCGGCGCGTTTGAAGGCGGTGCCGAGGTCGGCGAGGGCGTCATCGTTTCCGAGGAATACATGGAGATCGGCCTCGAGGGTTCGCAACCGCTGCCCTTGCCGGACGGCTTGCGCGTCATCGATCGAGCCGCATCGGACTTGGTTCTGGTCGATCGCCTCGTGGAGCTGGGCTTTCAAAGCCGGCGGGGGATTACGGTTTCGTGCGTAACGGCGACGCAAGAAACCGCGCAGCGGCTTGCCCGTTACCGCGCCGACGTCGAATCGATGGAAGGCTTTGCAGTGTTGCGCGCGGCTGAAATGGCCGCGGTGCCGGCCATAGAAGTGCGCGGCATTTCGAACATCGTCACGGCCCGCGCCCAAAGCCGCTGGAACTTCGAAGCGGGCCTTGAGGGTTTGCAAAAAATACTCGCCGCATTGCTTACGCTCGTGCCGGCGACCGATGAGTGAGCGTCCGAGCGCCCCGCTGACGCTCGCGTACTCGCCCTGCCCCAACGACACGTACATCTTCGCAGCACTGGCGAAGGGATGGCTCGCGAACGCGCCGCCGGTGCGCGTGAAACTGGATGACGTCGAAGCGCTCAATCGGGCCGCGCTAAGCGGCACGTACGAACTCACCAAGGTCAGCTATGGCGCGATTCCCGAGCTGATGGCCGGCTATCGCATCCTTCGCGCAGGTGGCGCGCTGGGCCACGGTTGCGGTCCGCTCGTTCTGGCGCGCCCTGGAGGCGCCGGCTCTTTGCAGGACTATCGCGATGCGACCATCGCGATCCCCGGCCGGCGCACGACCGCGTTCCTTCTCCTGCGATTGGCACTCGGCGCAACTCCACGCACGGTGGAAATGCGCTTCGACCAGATCGTTGATGCCGTTCGGGCAGCCGAGGTCGATGCCGGCCTCGTGATCCATGAAACGCGTTTCACCTACGAAGACGCCGGGTTGGTTGAGATCGCGGACCTGGGCGCTTGGTGGGAGGAAACGACCGGCCTGCCGGTTCCGCTCGGCGCGATCTTGGCGCGTAACGACCTCTCAGGGGATCAAGTGTGCGCAGCCGAGGCTGCGATCCGCGGGAGTCTGCGCTTCGCGCGCGAGCACGAACCACAGGTCTTCGATTACGTCCGGCGCGAGGCGACCGAGCTGTCGCTCGAGGTGATGCGCAAACACGTCGCCCTCTACGTCAATGAGTTCAGTCTGGATATCACGGACGTCGGTGAGGCGGCAGTGCGCGAACTGTTCGGCCGCGCTCGAGCTGCGAGGCTCATCGAGGCGCAGGAGCCGCTCTTTGCCTAAGGTGCTCAAGACGATCGCGCTGCTTGTGGCACTGATCGTTCCAGCATCGCCTCTGCGCGGCAGCTCCCTGCCCGCGGCAAACATCACTCTGGGCGACGAAGTCTTCTTGCGTGAGGCGTGGCAGCAACTGCACGGCCGTTGCATCGGAATCATTACCAACCAAACCGGCGTAACATCGCACTTGGAATCGATCGTGGACGCCGTCAGACGCAATCCTCGCATCTGTCTGCGGGCGGTCTATGCGCCGGAGCATGGTTTGCGCGGCGATCGCCCGGCCGGCGCCTACGTCGCATCCTATACGGATCAGCGGACGGGGCTCCCGGTCTACAGTCTCTATGGTCCGACGCGCCATCCAACTGCAGCGATGTTGGCGGGCGTCGATGTTTTACTGTTCGACATTCAAGACGTCGGCGATCGTGCCTACACGTACATCTCGACGATGGCCTATGCAATGCAAGCTGCGAAAACGTTCAAGCGCGAGATCTGGATCCTGGACCGCCCTAATCCGATCGGCGGGACCGTTGAGGGTCCCGTGCTCGACCCGCATTTTCAATCTTTCGTAGGACTCTACCCGATTGCGATGCGGCATGGCATGACCGTCGGCGAGCTCGCGCGTCTGTTCAACGACCACTACGGGATCGCCGCCAAACTCCGCGTGATCGCGATGCGCGGATACCGTCACTCGATGCTCTGGCCCGAAACCGGGCTGCAGTGGGTGCAGACCTCCCCGAACATTCCGGAGTGGGATACCACGGTCGTCTATCCCGCAACCGGCTTGATCGACAACGCGGGCATCAACAACGGCACCGGCTACACCAAGCCGTTCAAATACGCCGGCGCGTATGGATTGGATGCCGACAAACTGGCTGCGGCGCTCAACAACCGCAACGTTCCGGGCGTCTATTTTCGGCCGGCATACTGGACGCCGGCCTCGGGATTTTGGAAAGACAAGCAGCTCTCGGGAGTCGAGCTGATCGTCTTTAACCCGCACCTTTTTCCGGCGGTTCGCACTGCGCTTGAAATCCTGTGCGCGGTGCGCGATCTTTCGCCGCGGACCCTGCGGATCGACACCGAAGCTCTCGACAAAGATTGGGGAACCGATCAAGTGCGCTTGGGATTGCAAAAGGGCTCGGCGCCGAGCGCGATCCTCTCTGCCTGGTCTACCGGCCGGCAGGCGTTTGAATCGCTTCGCAGAGAGTATCTGCTGTATCCATGACCTTGCAGCAGCGCCTGATTGAAGCTCTCGGCCAAGACGCGGTCAAGACTGCCCCCGAAGACCTGGCTGTCTATGCTTTCGACGCATACTCGCAGGCGCAGCCGCCGTCGGTCGTCGTGTTGCCCTCGAGCACGCGGGAGGTAGCGGCGACCGTGAAAATCGCGAACGACTGCGGCGAGCCAATCGTGCCGCGCGGCGCCGGCACGGGATTGTGCGGCGGCGCGGTGCCCGCCAAAGGCGGCGTCGTCATCTCATTTGCGCGCATGAACCGCATGCTCAACCTCGACGTCCCAAACAAACGCGCGCGCGTGCAGCCCGGCTTGATCAACCTCGAGCTCTCGCAGCAGATTCATTCCAGCGGCCTCTTCTACGCACCCGATCCTTCCTCGCAGAAGGTCTCGACGATCGGCGGAAACTGCGCCACGAACGCAGGCGGCCCGCACTGCCTCTCTTACGGCACGACGGTCAACCACGTCCTCGGCTTAGAGATCGTCGATCACGAGGGCGAAGTCTTCACGACCTCGCTGGATGAGGTCGGCTACGATTTGACGGGCGCTCTGGTCGGCAGCGAAGGCACGCTCGGAATCATCTGCGCGGCGGATGTACGCTTGATGAACCTGCCGGAATCGGTGCGCGTCTGGCTCGCATCATTTGCCGATGTCGAAGCGGCCTCCGAAACCGTTTCAGCAATCATTGCGAGCGGCATCGTTCCCACGGCGCTCGAAATCATGGATGACGTGATCGTCGCCGCCGTCGAAGCGGCCTACGGAGCCGGCTATCCGACCGATGCGGGCGCAGTCTTGCTCGTCGAGCATGCCGGGTTTCACGATGACATGGACGAGCGCGAGCGTGCGATAGAGCGCATCGCGCACGAGCACGGTGCGCTCTCGTGGCGTGCCGCTAAGACTCAACGGGAGTGTGATGCATTGTGGGCCGGACGCAAGGGCGCCGCGGGCGCGACAGGCCGCATTGCACCCAACTATTACATTCAAGACGTCTGCGTGCCGCGCTCGAAGCTGCCGCATGCCCTTGCCTGCGTCGGTCAATCGGCACGCGCGCACGGCCTTAAGGTTGGCAACGTCTTTCACGCCGGCGACGGCAACCTGCACCCGCTCATGATGTACGATAAGCGGGATTCAAAGCAAGTCGCCGCAGTCATCGGCGCCGGTAACGAGATCTTACAAGCGTGCATCGACTTGGGAGGCACGATCAGCGGCGAGCACGGCATCGGCTACGAGAAGCGCGACACGCTTTCGCTGGTGTTTTCCGCGAATGATCTCGCGACCATGGCCAAGGTTCGCGGCGTCTTCGACCCGCGGGGCGTGCTCAATCCCGAGAAGATCTTTCCGGCCGGCGTCGGTTGCGCCGAAGTGCGTCCCGCTGCGTTGCAATGATCGTGTTGCCAGGTTGATACTCCTTGTCACGCTGAGCTTGTCGAAGCGCCACGATAACGGTCGCCCTTCGACAAGCTCAGGGTGACAATGTTTCCTTATGCGAAGCGAGACCACGATCAACACAAACCGAATCGTGCCGAAGACCGTGCCGCAGCTGCAAACATTCGTGCGTGAGGCGAACGAGCGCGGCAGTGCGCTGCGGATCGAAGGCGGCAACACCCTGCGGGGCATGGGCAAACCGCTCTCGCGCGAGGGCGCTACGCTCTGCACGACGGCGCTTCGCGCCGTGCACACCTACACGTTTGCCGACCTGACCGTCAGCGTTGGAGCGGGAATCACGCTGCGCGCCTTACGGTCGCTGCTGGCGGAGCATGACCAATTCGTCCCGCTCGACGCGCCGCGCGCGCAGCATGCTACGGTGGGCGGGACGCTGGCCGCCGGGTGGCTGGGCCCGCGACGGCACCTTTTCGGCCGCCCGCGCGACTACGTGATCGGAACCCACATCGTGCTCGCCGACGGAACGCTCGCAGCCGCGGGCGGCATGGTCGTAAAGAACGTCACCGGCTACGATATGAGCAAATTGTACGTCGGGTCGTTTGGGACCCTGGGCATTCTGGTGAGCGCCAACTTCAAGACGCTGCCGGCGCCGCCGTGCGCTCGCGTGTTCATCGCCAAGTTGCCTGAAGAAACGCGGCTGCGTGCGACCGCGGCGGTCGCGCGTCTTGAGGTCACGCCGTCCGCAGCCCTGTGGATTTACGGCTTCAAAAAATCGGTCGACGGAGAGGACGGCATCGATGGGCGCATCTTGCTCTTGCTCGAAGGTTCATCGCCGTTGATCGAACGTGCCACGCGCGATGTGCGCTCCGCGCTTGGGCGGGCGGGCGTTCCCGAAACCCAGGTCATCGATACCGGTGCACTCCAAGCTTACGATCGGGCGGTCGACGCCTGTGTGGCGACGATCGGCGAACGCTCGGTCACGTTTCGTTTGAGCGGCACGCCCCAGGACAGTGAGGCGCGCGTTCGAGCCGTCTACGTGATCGCGCGCAAGCACGAATTAGCGGCGGAGTCGATCCTGGATCTGATGAACGGCGACCTGTTCGCGCGCGTCAGTGGAAAGGACGCGCGCGCCTTTTCGCAGCGGATCGAGGGGCTCGATGACGCGCTGCACGACGTTTTTCCAAAAACGATGCTCGTGGCCGGCGATTCGCCGATCCGCAGCGCACTCAACGTCTGGGGGGAGCCAGCGGCGGCGATCGCGCAGATGCGCGCCCTCAAGGCCGCCTTCGATCCAAAGGGCACCCTCAATCCGGGACGATTCGTCGGCGGAATCTAGCGCGCGGCAGGGCGTGCCTGAAGCGTTCGCGGAAACCGTGGGCATGCAGCCTTTCTCAGATCGTCGCGCTCGCTTTGCCGAGGCCATCCCCAACGCCGTAGCCGTCATTCCAGGCGCTGCGGTGCGTCTACGCAACAACGATGCGGAATATGAATTCCGGCAGGACTCCGACTTCCATTACCTGACCGGGTTCCCCGAACCCGACGCTATCTTGGTCATTCTGCCAAAGGGCGCAAAAGAGCGCAGCGTCCTCTTCGTCCCACCGCGCGATCGCGCCATGGAGGTTTGGAATGGAAAGCGCTACGGCCCCGAAGGCGCGCTGGCGAGCTTCGACGTTGATGCCGCGTATGATATCGCCGAGTTCGATGCGAGATTGCCTGACTATTTGACCGGCGCTCACACGTTGTACTATCGATTGGGCGAAGACGAGCGGTTAGATCGGCGTATCCAAGCTGCGCTGGCAGCCGCTCGTGTGCGCGTTCGCAGAGGTGGCAACGCGCCGCAAACAATCGAAGAACCGGGCACGCTTCTGCACGAAATGCGCCTGCGGAAGACCCCCCAAGAAATCGAAACGATGCGGCGAGCGTGCGCAATCACGCGTCTAGGGCACGTCGCCGGCATGCGGGCAACTCGTCCGGGCATGTACGAATATGAACTCGAAGCGATCATCGAACACGCCTACCACACGAACGGGGCACAAGACCTGGCCTACCCTTCCATTGTGGCCGGCGGCGATAATGCGACAACCCTCCATTACCACGCCAATCGCGCGCTGCTGCACGGGGGCGAACTCGTGCTCGTGGACAGCGGCTGCGAGCTCGATCTGTACGCGTCGGATGTCACGCGCACGTGGCCGGTGGACGGCCGGTTTTCCGCAGAGCAGCGCGCCATCTACGAGATCGTGCTGGCGGCGCAAAAGGCAGGCATCGCGCAAGTGCGGCCTGGCAATCCATTTTCTGCGTATCACGAAGCAGCGTTGCGCACGATCGTGAATGGGCTTCTCGACATCGGACTCCTGAACGGCACTCTGGATGAGAACCTCGAGAGCAAAAAATACAAAGATTACTTCATGCACCGTACCGGACACTGGATCGGCCTCGACGTGCATGATGTCGGCCATTACTTGGAAAGCGACGGTACGACGTCTCGCAAATTGGAGCCGGGGATGGTAGTGACGGTGGAGCCGGGGATTTACGTGCATCGCGACCTGACGTGCGACGAACGCTTCAAGGGCATCGGCGTGCGGATTGAAGACGATATTCTGTGTACGCCAAGTGGACCGGAGAACCTCAGCGACGCCATCCCCAAAGAAATTGCGGAGATCGAATCGATCGTGGGAGCAGACGCGCTGGCGCACGCAAACTAAGAAATGCGCATAGGCGTCCTTGGCGCAAGCGGGTTCATCGGTGCTCACCTCGTCGCCGCGCTGCGTGCCCGGGGTGATGAGGTGCGTACGGCCAGTCTGCGCGATCCGACGGCGGCAGCGACCGCTCTGCGTGATTGCGAGGTGATCGTCAATCTCGCGGGCGAGCCGGTCGCACAACGCTGGACCGCCGCGGTAAAAGGCCGCATCGAACAAAGCCGCTCCGCGCTTCCGCATGCGTTCTTGGAGGCCTTAGGCGCGCGAGGGGTGCACCCTCAACGGTACATTTCCGCATCCGCGATCGGGTATTACGGCACGAGCGAAACCGCGACGTTCACCGAAGAAAGCGGTCCCGGCGAGGATTTTCTGGCTCGCGCGTGCGTTGCGTGGGAGCGCGAAGCGCTTGGGGCCGCTAAGCTGGGAATGGAGGTTTCCTGCATTCGAACGGGGTTTGCGCTCGGCGCGGATGGCGGCGCGCTGGCCAAAATTCTGCCTATCTTTAAGATTGGCGCCGGCGGGCGCGTGGGCAACGGAAAGCAGTGGTGTTCGTGGATCCATGTGGACGACGTCGTCGGCATCTACGCGCTGGCGATCGACGGCCAAAGCGGCGCGCTCAACGCGGTCGCCCCCAATCCCGTGCGCAATAGCGAGCTTACGCGCGCGCTCGGGCGCACGCTGCACCGTCCAACGATTTTTCCGGTTCCGACCGCGGCCATCTCCGCCGTTCTTGGCGAGGGTGCGTATATCGCGCTCGAAGGTCAGCGGGTCGAGCCGAAACGCACGCTGGCTTGCGGATATTCGTTCAAATTCACCACGCTTGAAGAGGCGCTACAAGATGTCATTGAGTGAAGACGACCGATGAATGACGCGCAAGGACTTGCGGCCGCTTTGAACATCCTCACCCGAGATACGCAGTTCTCTTACGTAAAAGCGCGGGCGGCGGCGCGCAAGAATGACCAGATCGATCGGGCCGCGACCAAGGCGCTCAACGCTGACTTCAACCCCGACGTGGACGGGTGTGAATCGTTTGTGATGCGCGACGGCAGCCGGTGCGAATGGATCTCGGGGCAGCGCAAGTACGTCGCTAAAGCATCATCCGCGAACCCAAGCTAAAACGGCGCGCTTGTGAACCGCCATGCGTTGACGACGCGCCGGTTGGGCCTCGAACCGGTGCGCGAAGCGCACGCCGATCTCGTATTTGCTCAGATGAGCGATACGCGCCTATGGACGTACTTTGCGCATCTGCGGCCTGGAACGCTCGAAGATCTGCGAGCCCTCTACCGCCGCTGGGAGCGCGGCACACCCACGCAACCTGACGAGACGTGGGAGAACTGGCTATGCTTTCTGCGGGCCGACGGCGCGGGAATCGGCAGTCTACAGGCAACGATCCGGGGTCAAGCCGCGCTGCTCGCCTATGCGATTTACGTCCCGTACCAGCGCCAAGGATACGCCCGCGAAGCGGCGGCGGCGGTCCTTGCTCACTTGCGCAGCACACACCGCGTCAAAACCGCAATCGCCGAAATGGATCCGCGCAACGAAGCCTCGATCGGGCTGGCGCAGTCCCTGGGATTTGTTCGCGTCCGCAAGGGCCAACGGGGTACGGACCTCACGTACGAGTTGACGCTGCGTTAGAGCGGCGCTGCTTCAGCGCGCGACGGCGACCGAAAACTCCAAGGCTTCGAGATACCGCTCGGCATCCATCGCGGCGCGACAGCCCAGGCCGGCCGCCGTGACGGCTTGTTTGTAACGAATATCGTACACGTCACCGGCCACAAAAACGCCTTCAACATTGGTTGACGTGCCATCGGGCGATGCAATGTAGCCGGCGCGATCGAGCTCGAGTTGTCCTCTGAATAGCTGCGTGTTCGGATCGTGACCGATCGCGATGAACAGGGCGTCGGCTGCCAAAGTGAAGCGATTGCCCTCTTTGAGGTTGCGCAATTTCAAGCCGGTCACATGGGTCGAGCCGAGGACCTCCTCGACGACCGAGTTCCAAACAAAATCGATCGTTTTGTGCGCGAAGGCGCGATCCGCCATGATCTTGCTAGCGCGCAAACTGTCGCGACGATGTATGACCGTCACCTTGTGGCCGAACCTCGTCAAAAAGAGCGCCTCTTCCATGGCCGAATCGCCGCCGCCGACGACGGCGATATGCTTTCCTTTGAAAAAGGCGCCGTCACACGTTGCGCAGGTGGAAACGCCACGCCCGCGCAGCAGTTCTTCGCCGGGAATATTGAGCCAGCGCGCGCTCGCGCCGCTGGCGACGATGACGCTTTTGGCACGGTACTCGCTTTCGGCCGTGCGCACGATGAATGGCGGGTGCGAAAAATCCACGCCGGTCGCGTCCATGTTTTCTATCCGCGCGCCAAAACGCTCCGCTTGCTCGCGAAAGGCGATCATCAGGTCCGGCCCCGTGATGCCTTGCGGAAAGCCCGGGTAGTTCTCAACGTCGGTCGTGAGCATCAACTGGCCGCCATACGTCCCACCGGCGAGCACGAGCGGCGCGAGGTTTGCGCGGGCTGCGTAGATGGCGGCCGTCAGGCCGGCCGGCCCTGATCCGATAACGATCACGCTTTCCATTGCGCGTCTTTCGACCGCTCGATTCCCTGCTCCGGTTTCACTCTTATAAGGCAATGCACTCCGCGCACTGCTTGGCGCTCCGCTCGGCTTTCAGCACGATACGCTGAAAACCGGCTGCGCGCCCCCGCCCAAACTGTCGCGGGCGGGCCCCCTGGCCCATGCGGGGCGCAATCAAGCGGTTCGCAAAATACAAGCATATGCTCGAAGATGAATTCGTTGACGTTCTGGGCAAGGCGCAACGCGGCACTGGGCTTTCCGCGCAAGCCCTGGCAAGCGCAACCGGACTGCCCCCCTCGGAGATCGCCGCATGGACCGCGGGGCGAAGCGTCCCAAACGATGATCAGGCCCGCGCGCTAGCCGCCGCGCTACGTCTGGATCCCGAAAAATTCGCCGATGCTGCGGCGGTACGTTGGCATCCTGCGCCGATCGAACTACCGGACGTGCGCCATCATCCCCAGAAGCCGCATCCGAGCAACGGTTACGTGTTCTTCCTCGAAGGTAGCCGGCGCGCCGCGCTGATCGATCCGGCCGGCATCCCGCAGAATCTCCTGCGCATCCTGCGAGACGGCGCCTACAAGCTGCAGCACATTTTGATCACGCACAAACATCCGGATCACTGCGACGCGACGGCCGAGGTCGCCGCCGCCTTCCCGCAGGCGCAAATCGTCATGCACAAAGCCGACGTCTTTGCAATCGGAGCGCTCGCGAGCAGAGCCACGCTGATCCGCGACGGCGACGAACTCTCCTTCGGCGACGAGGCGCGTATTCGGATGCTGCACACGCCTGGGCACACCGATGGTTCGTCATCATTTCTTTTTCGGTCGACGGTCTTTACGGGAGATACGCTGTTTGCGGGCAGTATCGGAGGCGCCTACGGCGACCTTTCCACTTACGGCGACATCCTCAACAGCGTGCGTTCAAAGCTCTTTACGCTGCCGGACGACACCGTCGTGATGCCGGGTCACGGACCGCCCTCGAAAATCGGCTGGGAGAAAGAGCACAATCCGTTTTTTTAAAAGCTAGCGTGCCAGTTCGCGCGCGCTAGCGCGAGGCGACCATGACCCCGCTGGCTGCCGAGCCGCCCACGCCGTTCGCTCGAACCTGGAAGCGTGTATGTTTGGGCGCACGCGCTCCGTTCGGGATCAGCTGAAACTCGACGATCTTCACTCCCGATGTGGGCAGGTGCAACGAAAGGCGCATCGGCGAGCAAAGCTTATCCGAACAGAACGATGCGAGCCAGCCTTTAGCAAGATCGGTCGCGCGAAGCTCGACGAGCGAGCCGGCTTTGCCCGAAACGACCAGGCGGTATTTTATCGTACTGGCAAGACTGCCCGGCAAATCCGCGCCGGTCCACGGCGCGAGCGAGATCGCCGGCTTTTCCGGATTGCCTGCGCTGAGGGCGACATCGGCTTCCTGCGCTTCCTCCGTATACTTCTGGTAGTCGACGCCTTTGGGCGGCAGCATCTGACCGTACTGCAGCGTATGCATGAACGCGCCGTGAGCGTTGAGCGAATCGCTCGCCGCGGCATAGGCACGACCCAGGTAGAGCCACGTATAAGCGGCATCGACGATCGTATCCCGACTTCTTTTCTTGGTCAGCGCCGCTTCCGCCAATTCGATCGCTTTTCGATCCGACGCGATTGCGTTCGGATAGTCTTTAAGCTGGACATACGCCTTGCCGATATCAACATAGGTGTCGGGATCGGGAGCCAGCGCGATCACCGCCTTATATGCATTGATTTCGCCGCCCCAATCTTTCTTTTCGAGGTAAGCAAAGCCCAAGCCGGAAAGAGCGTCGATGTTCTTCGCGTCGATGGCGAGGGCACGTAAATAGGCGGCAACGGCATCGTCCCACTGCTCTCGGTCGGTCGCGAGATCGCCTTGCATCCGGTAAAGTAGCATGTGGTCGTCCGCAGTGGCGGCAACCTTGGTGAGCGCGCCGGCAGCCGCATCGAGGAGCGCGGCTTGGGCGGCTTGCGTCTTCAAATAATCCGCGACCTCGCCTTTGGCGGGGTCCTCTGTTCCGAGCAGCTTATTCGACTGGTCGATCGCATCGGTCGCAACCTTCACGCTCTTGAGGACAGCGTCATGGTCCCCGGTGAAGTCGAACTGTTTGAGCGCCAACGTCGCGTCAATCTTGTCTTGCAGTGATGAGACGATAACGCCGTTGCGTCCGGCCTTTGCCGCCTCGACAAACGCCGCAATCTGGCGGGGCGCGATCACATCTACGAAGCGCGCGCGCACGACGCCGTTGGCGTCGATCACATACGTAGTCGGGATCGCGCGCACGTCGTAGGCAGCTGTAACCGTTTTTTGCGGATCCAAGGCAACCGGGTACGAAAGCCCTTTGGCCGCGATAAAGGCGCGGACGATCGGGGCCGTCTCGGTTGAGTCGATGCCGAGGAAGGAGACGTCGCGACCGTGGAGCGCCCGATACGAACGAATCATGTCCGGCGTTTCCAGCCGGCACGGTGGGCACCAGGTCGCCCAGAAATTGAGGACGAGGACGCGGCCGCGGAACGATGCCAGCGAAACGCGTTTGCCGTTTAAACCAACGGCGGAAAACGCAGGAGCGGGTGCGCCGACGGCCGGCCCCGGAATCACGTCCGCCCCGCAAAGGACCGGGAACATCGCCGCTGCCAAAAAGGCAGCCGCCAGCAGAATCCTCACGCTATGTCTCCTTTATTCGTTCCCCGGCCAAGCCCTGAGCCTGCCGAAGGGTCGCGGGCGGGACCCGCCTTCAAGGCTAGTAACGCTCGAAGAGGCTGGATGGTGTCAGGTACGCAGTTTATAACCCACCGCGGTCATGCGCAAGGCCAAGGCCAGGGCGATGGCCGTCAGAGCGGCGATCACCCCCAGCGAGAACCACAACGAGAGGTAGCTCTGGGAGGTAAAGCTGTACCGGAAGGCGTCGATCGTATAGAACATCGGATTGAAAAGCGATAGATTTCGTACCGCCGGCGGCAGAAATTGCATCGAGGTGAACACGCCCCCCACGAAGACCAGCGGGGTGATCGCGAAGGTCGTGAGCACCGCGAGATGATCGAACCGCTCGGCCATCAGTCCGAAGATGATGCCCAGCGCCGAGAAGAGTACCGATACCAAGATCATCGCAAAGAAATAGAGACCGAAGTGGTGCGGCAGCGTCCGCACGAACACAAAGCCCAAGATCATAATGATGTTCGCAATCAAGACCGCGCGAACGACGCTGCCCAAGATGTAGCCGAAGACGATCTCCGACGCCGACATCGGCGCGATCAGCATCTCCTGGATCGAGTTCATAAAGCGGCCCTGAAAAACCGAGCTGCTGCACTCGCCGTACGATGAATCGATCACCTGCAGCATGATGAGACCCGGAATCAGGAAGGCGGCGTAGGACACGCCCTGCACGTTTTTTATGCGGCTACCCAACGCCAGCCCGAAGATGAACACGTAGAGCAGCGTCGTGATGATCGGCGGCCAAATTACCTGGTTGATGATCTTGAACGTACGCTTCATCTCCCGCTTGATCAGCGTCCACGTCGCAACGTAGTTCAACGCCGCGTGAGCTCCAAGAAGACGTCTTGCAGCGTCGCACGCTTATAATCGACCGCTTCGATGCCGAAGCCGGCGGCCTCCAGTTCGCCGAGCGTGGTCGCCAATTGGTCGGGCGTGATGCCTGCCATGACGACGCGATCCGCCCCGGCATCGAAGCGCGCTCCGCGCGCCAACAGCCGCGCCGGCAAGTCGCGAATCGGGCGATCGACCGTGATCGTGAGCAGCGTATCGGGCCGGCGGGCTAAAAGTGCTTGCGTCGATTCAAGCGCCGCGAGACGCCCGCGCTCGATAATGCCGATCCGCCGGCAAAGCAGCTCGGCCTCTTCCAAGTAGTGCGTCGTCAGAAAGATCGTCAGCCCTTGCCCGTTGAGCCTGCGCAGCAAGTCCCACAATTCGAGCCGCAGTTCGACGTCCACGCCAGCGGTCGGCTCGTCCAGAATCAGCAGTTTGGGCGCGTGGATCAAGGCGCGCGCCAGGGTTAGGCGCCGCTTCATGCCCCCCGAGAGTTTCATGTAGTCCTGCTTGGCGTGGCTTGCAAGACCGAACTGTTCCAGGAGCGCATCGGCGCGCTCTGCTACCTGCTGGGGACGCAAGCCGTAATACCCAGCCGCAAAGAGCAGGATGTCCCGAATCGAGAGGTAGCGGTCGAAGTTGTACTCTTGCGGCGCCAGACCAATCAGGCCCCGCGCGTCGCGCCACTGTAGCACGTTGTCATGTCCGAACACGCGGATCGAGCCGGCATTCAGCTTAGCTAAACCAACGATCGCGTTGATCGTCGTGGTCTTTCCGGCGCCGTTGGGACCCAGAAATCCAAAGAACTCGCCCGCCTCGACGGTGAGCGTAATATCGTTGACGGCCGTGAACGTTCCGTAGCGCTTAGTGATCGCGGAGATCTCGAGCGCAGGCGTCCTCAGGGGATAATCGTTCGTAATCGCTTGTACCGATGGCGGCGCAGCACGTTGATATGCTCCGCAGCATCTGGAATCCCGCAATCGCTCAGTTGAGTTGCAACCTTTTTCACATCGAAAGCGACTCGGCGGTGTTTTACTTCCCATCCGGCCGAGCGCTGCGTGAGGATCGCGTAACCCGCGCGTGGGTCGCCGTCTTTCGGCAAGCCCGCCGACGCGACGTTTACCAGCAGTTTGCCGTGCCAGATTCGACTATAAGGCAGGTGCAAGTGTCCGAATGCGATCACCGTCGCGGCTTCTTTTCCGATTAAGCGCTTAAGCTCGTCGTCACCGGCGTCAGGCCAGAGGTGCTCATCGTCCGTTTTGGGGTTCGCGTGCACGACCAAAAGCTGGTCGCCCGGTTCGCCGAAACGCAGCGAGAACGGCAGAGCCCTCAGCCATCCAATCCACTTCTCCCCGAGTTCCTTTTGCTGCCAGGAGATTTGGGTGGATTCCGGTTCCTCGAAATGTTCCGTTTGTGGCTCCGCGATGTAGCGGTCGGTGTTCCCCCGAATGCACTGCGCGCCGACCTCTTCCAGGCGCTGCAAGACCTTCTTCGGCTTGGGACCGTCCAGACAGTAATCACCGGCTCCCACAATCGTATCGGCGCCGCCTTGGGTTTGCAAATCCGCGAGGCATGCGTCCAAACCGGCGAGATTGCCGTGGATATCGGAAAAAATCGCGATTCGCATCGTTAACTCCGCTTGGTCGCCAAGATGAGATTGGACGGCACAAGCCCTCCCTTCCCGAAATCGTACAGGTCGATCGCTTCGACCGCAATTCGATTTTTTTGCAGCGCCAGCAGGGAGGCGCGATAGCGCAGATCGGCGACCACGCGCCGCTCGCCCAGCGCAAATGCTCCGGCGCCGAACTCCTGTCCGAGCTCGAGCTCGATCAGCTTGAAGCCGCGAAAGGCGGCGCCGTCGACGCGATTGGTTGCGATGACGATCGTGTCGCTTGCAACCGCATTCGCGACGCTGCGTAAAGACGGCGCGCTCGGATCGATCGCTACCTCGAGAGCCTCGTAGCCGTTGGCCCGCGCAATCTCTGCAAAGCCGGCGCGTCCCATCGCGTTCGAGCGTTTCGTGCGCCCGATGAAAGCCGTCCGGCCCGCCAGCAAGACGTCCGATCCGTCGAGCAGCCCGGGCGGCGCAATATGCGCGCCGATCGGGATGTCCAGGCGGGTGAACTCCGTTTCGATCCGAGCCAGTTCTGCGCTGCGGTTGAGCGCCGAGGGACGCATGATGACGGCGCCGTGTTCGAAACAGACTGCTAGATCGGCAGCCGCACAGGCCAGCGGCGCGCGATCCGGCGGTTCCAACACCGTGACATCAACCCCAAAATACTGCAAAGTCTTCACGAGAATCGCGTGTTGTTCGGCCGCGCGTTTGAAGATCGGGCTCGGCTCGCCAGGCAGCGGGTGCAGCGTCTCGATCTCGGCGGTCGGCATGACGACGAGCGCGCCTTTGAGCGTGCCCGTCGGATGACCGATCAGCCGGGGACCGTAGCGGACCTGCGCGTGCATCATCGTGGCCCGAAGGTTACGAACGGGGCTCGGAGGCGCCCTGCGGGGCCGGCAAAATTCGCGCCAATGCGCGGCCCATTCGAACGAGGCCCTCACGAGCTTGGGCTTCCGCCAGATGTCCAAAGGACAAGCGTAAGGCCGGCGGACCGCTGCGCGTCGGGTAGAACGGCTCAGCCGGCATCACCAGGACCCCCTCGCGCGCACATTCGTCGAACGCCGATTGCGTCGAGATCCGGCCGGGGAGCCGGACCCACACGTTGACGCCCGCGAGCGGCGGCTGCGTAGACAATCGCGGAACCGTGCTTGCCAACGCATCCATGAAGGCATCCCGCCGGCGCGAATAGAGCGACCGCGCGGCGCGCAAATGACGTGCGTAGGACGGAGCATTCATGAAGCGCCACAGTGCGCGTTGGGTCAGCGTCGAGGTGAAGACGTCGGCGCGAATCTTCGCCAGCTCGAGGACATCGGCTAAAGCGCCCTTGCAATACAGATAGCCGATCCGCAGCGCGGGGAAGATCGATTTCGATAGGCTTTCCATCACGATCACTCGGCCGTCGGTATCGAAGGCCGCCAGCGGTGGGGGCGCCGGAGCATCGTAGGTCAATTGCCACGCGGTTTGATCTTCCAGCACGACGACGTCGTGACGGCGCGCCAGAGAAACGATCGCCTTGGCGCGCCGTTCCGGCAAAACCGCACCGGTGGGGTTCTGCGCGATCGGGTTGACATAGAACAAGCGCGGGCGGTACTCCGCAAATACGCGCTCGACATCGTCAACCCGCACCCCGTCTGCATCGCTTTGCACCTCGACATAGGTAACGCCGCGCGCATCGAAGACCCCCAGCGTACCTGCATACGTTGGGCTTTCGGCCGCCACGACGCTGCGTTGTTCCAACAGCACGGTCGCCACCAAGTCGGCGGCTTGCTGCGCACCCGAACACACGATGATGTCCTGCGCGCGCGCGCGGCACCCACGCGCCTGCAAAGCAGCCGCTAAGGTTTGGCACAGATCGGGGTCGCCGGTCCCTGAAAGATATTGCATCGACTCCGGTGGATCGTCGGCGAGCGTGCGCGCGAGCGCACGCGCGAAATCCGCCAGGGGAAAGGTTTCGGGTGCGGGATGGCCCGATGCCAGCGTAATCGCCCCCGGCGCGGTGGCGCGGGTCAGCTGTTCCAAGACGCCTTCCCGACGTTCTGCGCGCGCAAACCGCCCGACGTCCGGCTCCCAGCGGCGCGAAAACGGTGCGTCGGCCTTTACGCTGTCGGCGACGAACGTTCCCTTGCCGACGCGGGCCGTCACGCGACCGCGCGCTGCGAGCAAGTCGTAAGCTTGCGAGACCGTGACCAGCGCGCAATCGAGCTGTGACGCCAGCTCGCGCATCGCAGGAAGCCGGTCGCCCGTTAAGAGACGCCCTTCTTCGATCGCGGCGACGATTTGATCGGCAATCTGCACATAGAGCGGGCGCCGATCTGTGGCATCGAGGTGGATCACCATCGCGCCGCTACGCCGAAACCGTGACGTCTTCTCCTTCGGCCGCCGAGAGCATGCGCCGAGCGACGCCGTCTTCGATCGCCGCTTGCGCGACCGCTTTGGCGACGGCATCTACGACGCGCACATCAAAGACGCTCGGAACGATGTATTCCGCGCTGCGCTCATCCTCCCTAACGATCGATGCGATCGCTTTGGCGGCGGCAATCTTCATGCCTTCGGTGATCCGGCTGGCACGGCAGTCGAGCGCTCCACGAAAGATTCCAGGAAACGCGAGCAAGTTGTTGACCTGATTGGGAAAGTTGGAGCGGCCGGTGGCCATCACAGCGACAAACGGGGCTGCGACCTCGGGCATGATCTCCGGCGTTGGGTTAGCCATCGCAAGCACGATCGGATCGCGTGCCATCATGGCGATCGCCTCGGGTTGCAGCACGCCGGGCGCGGACACGCCGATGAAAACATCTGCCCCGCGCAGAACGTCGGAGAGCGAACCGCGCCGGTTCTCATGATTCGTATTGTCGGCCAGCCACCGCCAGTGCGGGTTCTCGTAGCGCTCTTGGCGGTTGATTGCGCCGGCGCGGTCGACCGGAATGATGTCGCGTACGCCGACTTTGAGGAGCATCTTGATGGTGGCAGTTCCGGCGGCGCCGCTGCCGGCAACCACGATCGTCAAGTCTTCCATGCGCTTGCCGACAACTGCAGCCGCATTGATCAACGCCGCCAAAATCACGACCGCTGTACCGTGCTGATCGTCGTGCATGACCGGAATGTCGAGCGCCTCGATCAGGCGCTGCTCGATTTCAAAACAGCGCGGCGAGGAGATGTCCTCTAAGTTGATGCCCCCAAAAACCGGCGCGATGCGCACGACCGTATCCACGATCTCATCGACGTCCTTCGTATCCAAGCAGATCGGAAATGCGTCGATGCCCGCGAACTGTTTGAAAAGCATCGCTTTGCCTTCCATGACCGGAAGCGCGCCGAGCGGCCCGATATCGCCTAAACCGAGAACCGCGGTTCCGTCGGTCACGACGGCAACCGTGTTGCGCTTGATCGAAAGTTGGAAGGCCTTCTTGGGATCGGCGGCGATCGCCATCGCCACCCGTGCGACACCGGGCGTATAGACCATCGAAAGATCCTGGCGCGTTTTGACGGCGATCTTTGGCTCCATCTGAATCTTTCCACCGACGTGCGCGAGGAAGGTGCTATCCGAAACGAAGACGACCTTGACGCCCTCGAGCTTTTCAACCGCCCGCCGCACCGCATCTGCGATCACATCTGAGGAAACCGCGACCGTGACGTCGCGCACGACGAAGGCTCTTGTAACGGAACCCATGTCGACGGCGCCGATGATCCCGCCCGCATCGCCGATCGCGGAAGCCAGCATCCCAAACGCTCCCGGCTCGTTGGGCATCTCCAGACGCATGATTTCAGTAAAACCGATGGGTGCCGTAGGCATGCAGGCCTCTTTTCTTAGGCTTCGCTAAAACTCCGCCAGCCGCTCGACGGCACGTGAAATACGCGCGTCAACATCGCTCGGATCATCGGCGGTGTTCAGCAAAAACGCAAAGGAGAACCGGCCGTACCGGCGCGTGAGCGCGTAGCCGGCCAGCGCCTCGACGCCGGTGAGGTGGCCGCTCTTGGCGCGAATGCGACCTCGCGCGGCGTGCAGCCGGTAGTATTTGACGGTACCCTCGACGCCCGCCCGCGGCAGCACCCGAAAGAGCGGATCGCCGGGTTGGCGCTCCACGCGATACAGCAAGCTGACCAGCGTCAATCCGCTGACCCGGTTTTCGGCTGAAAGGCCGCTCGCGTCAACCAGCCGCAGGCCGGGCCGGGGAATCTGCTGCGCCTCGAGCGCGGCGCGTTCGGCGGTGATGCCCGCCGCGTCGCTTCCACGACCCTGCTCGTGGCGACCGAGCGTGCGCAGCAGCTGCTCGGCCAAATGGTTGTTCGATTCGAAGAGCATCTTGGTCACGATCGCGCTCAGCGGCGGCGAACGGTGGCGCCAAAGGGGCAATCGGCGCACGGGCGCGACGCCGAGGCGGGCCGCCCGCGTGACGACGATGCCGGCGTGACGCAGCATCAAAGTCAAAACGTCGCCGACGTAACGTGGAATGCCCGTGATCGGAGCGTAGAGGATCGTTTCCCGCGCGCCGGCGGCGATCTCGCCGGAGAGCGTAAAGCTGTTCGGAGTGCCCGAGGGTACCACGGTGAGATCGGTGCGATCGCCGACCGCTGTCGTAATTGCTGAGCCGCTCAAAGAAACGGCGCTCGGTGGTTCAAGCCAGACCAGCGCGGGCATTCCGGCAACTCGCGGCATAACGTGGACTTCGGTGGTGTCTTGATCGAGCGAGGCGCCGCTCGTTGCGGCCGAAAATCCATATTGCGCGTCGGTCGCGTCCCAAAACGCGTTGCGCTCCGGCCCCAGGAGGACGCTCGCATCAACGATCACTCCGCCGGCAACTCGTTGCAGACCAGAGCGCGCGAGCGTCTTAACGCCGCGCCGCAAGTCGCTCGAGACGAGGACCGGATCGCCCGAGCCGACCAGCCAGAGATCGCCAGGCAATACGCCGCGTTCGATGCGCGCACGGGACGCGATGTCCGTGATGAACCGGTACGCCGGACCCAAATCGTGCAGCGCGATCGCGGCGACGATCAGTTTTTGCGCCGAAGCGGGTACGACGGCGAGTTCGCAATGGCGATCGTAGATGCGCGCGCCGTTACCGTCTAAGACGCACAGGCTCTCCCGGTCGCGGAGCGGCCAAATCGCATCCAGGTCGCTTTGCAAGCGCATGCGTTGCCGTGCGGAGAGCGAAGGCGCCCCGGCCTGTGAGCGAATCGTGATCACCGCCGTGGGCGCCGGCTTCGCAAAGTGAGACGGCGCACATCCGCCCAGGACTGCGCTGATCGCGTAGAACGCGAACCCCTTAGGTACCTTTACGTTCGTACGGTCCGCTCAAGCCTCCGCTGACATCGAGGACGACGCCGCTCAGATAATCGGCATCCTCACGAATCAAAAAGCGCACCGCGTCGGCGACGTCTTCCCAGGAGCCGGCGCGACGAACGGCGTTGGCTGCAGATACCTTGCGCGCTTGTTCGCGTGAGATCTCCTTATCGCGTATGTCACCCGGCTCAACGACGTTGACGGTAACGCCGTAGCGGCCTTCTTCTAGCGCGAGCGTGCGCGCAAACGCGACCAGACCGGATTTAGCCGCTGCGTAGAACGCAAGGCCGCGCGCGGGCGTCGTCACCGCTGAACCGTGCATGCCGAAGAAAACGAGGCGCCCAAAACCGTTCGCCCGCATCTGCGGCAGCACCACCGCCGCCGCCTGCACAGCGCTTCGAAGGTTGCCGTCAAGCATCGCCTGGTAATCCGAATGTGCGCTGCGCTCGAAGCGCTGGATGCTCATCGGGCCGACCGCGTGCACGAGTACGTCGATCCGCCGGATGTTGACGATCGCTTGCAACTGTTCGAGCACTCGGTCAGCATCGCCCAAAAACTCCAGCGGATGCGCCTGCGACGACAGGCCTTCTGCGGTGAGCGCGTGCTGTGTCTGCTCGGGGCCCGTTCCGCTTGGGCGAAACGTGAAATGCACGTCATACCCGTCGCGCGCTAGCGCCAGCGTGATCCCGCGCGCGAGTCCCGCCGCTCCGCCGGTCACAAGTGCGCCGCGTCTGCTCGTCGTTTTCGTCACCTTACCTGCGAAAAAAGAGGTCGCACGTTGCAAGTGCGACCTCTTCGTATGTCCGTCCTGGCCCCTTTAGGTTGGATAGTTCACTGTGCGCGACGTTGATGCGCCATCGGGGCCAAGGGAAGTGATGAGCACCTGTACGTTGCCTCCAGGCACGGTCTGAACGTTTACTTGGAGCGAAAAATATCCGGTGCCGTCGGCGGTTGTCTGGTTGCGGAATGTGCCCGTTCCGATCGTGAAGACGTGGCCCAGCAGGGCCTGGCCGGTTGCGGTGATCGTCACCGAGGAGCCGGCCCTGGTCCGCCCGCTCAGCGCAAAGGAGCTGCTGACGTTCGAGCCAGGCGCCGGAGTCAGCGCGTTGATGAAGTTCGTAAGTCCGGCGGTCGAGCGAAAACTCCAACCCCGGTCGAACGAAACTCCCGACGCGGTCGTGCCGGTCACGCGTACGGTGTGAGTTCCTGCCGGCACGCTGTATTGCGGCGTGAATTCGAATCCCCCGGCGTTCGCATACGAGGCTGTCGTGACATCACGGCCATCCAAATAGACGTGCAAGGAATTGACGTCGACGGATTCGCCAAAGCGCGCCGAAATGCCGGGCTGAATGGCGCCCGTGGTAGAATTTGCATCAGGAATTCGAGCCAACAAACCAAATGCGGTCGCCGGTGGTGGGGCCGTTCCCCCGCCGCCGGAGTTGATCGTAACGGTGCGATTGCTTCCGTTGTAATCTACCGTGGCGCCGAGCGACTGCGCGACAAAGCGCAGCGGCACGAGCGTGCGCGCACCCACCAAGAACGGCGCAACGTCAATGGTCACCGCCTGGCCATTGACGGTGGCCGCCATCGAACCGATGTGCAGGGAGATATTGCGGCCATTGCCGGTTGCGTTGATCAATCCATTTGCATACACGACGCTCGCACCGAGCCGCTCGAAGACGCCGCGCAGCGGCACGAACACCCGTCCTGCGCGCTCGATCGGCGGCTGGTCGAATGTGACGGTCCCTCCATTGACGATGATCGTCACGGTCTGGGCGACGGCCCCAAGCGGTGACATGAGCATCGCGAAGGACGCGGCGAAAGCGAGGAGCCAGAATCTGCGGTTGATATTCTTCATGTGCGTTCTCCAATCTCCGAGTTCAGCGCAGCGCCGACGTCAGAAAGGACCAGCTGCGATCGAATGCCGTGCCGGCGGTCGTCGTGCCGACGACGCGCACGGTGTGGGTACCGACGGGAACCGCATACTGTGGAGTGAATCGAAAACCGCTGCCGCTAACGTACGCGGTCGGCGTCACGTCGCGGCCATCGAAGAAGACGCGTAACGACGTCGCGTTGACCGGTTGGCTGAACTGTGCAGAAATGTTGGGCCTCGCCGTGGGGACGACCGAAGCGACTGCGGGGTAACGAGCGGCCAAATGAAACAAGATTCCACCGGGTGGTGGAGCTCCGCCGCTTGAGCTGATCATTACGGTCCGGTTGCTGTCGTTATAATTTACGGTCGCTCCGAGGGATTGCGCGATGAAGCGCAGCGGAACCAACGTACGCGGACCGACGAGGAACGGAGCCACGTCGATCGTTACCGGTTGCCCATTGACCGTGGCATTGGTCGAGCCGATCTGCAACGAGATCGTGCGGCCGTTGCCGGTAGCGTTGATCTGACCATTCGCGTAGACGACGCTGGCGCCAAGACGCTCGAAAACGCCGCGCAAGGGTACGAAAACCCGCCCGGCGCGCTCGATCGGCGGCTGGTCGAAGCTCATCGTCGCGCCGTTGACGACGATCGTGACGCTTTGGGCAGCTACCGGCGCGGCGGTAACCAGCGCCGCCGCCATCGCCGCGGCAGCGCTCAGTCCGAGAAGTCCCTGGTAAGAAGACATGTCTTTTGCACCTCCGACGGATGAAAACGAATGAGAAGCTCCCCGTGGTTTCGTACCCCGAAATGCGACAAAGGCCGCATCTCCTCAGGTGCGACCTTTCGCTCGCTTGCTCCTGGAACCGCGTTAGGTTACGAGCGCAGGCTCTCGCAGTTCGGCCTGCATCGCGCGTTGATCGGCGCGCCGTTCCAGGAAGCCGATCCAGGTGTTGTACACCATCGGCACCAGGAAGAGCGTGAGAATCAGCGAGCTCAGCAGCCCGCCGATGATCACCGTGCCCATGGCCTGCCGCCACTCGGCGCCCTCGGCGAAACCAAACGCGAGCGGCAGCATGCCGAAAACCATCGCGAACGTCGTCATCAGAATCGGACGGAAGCGTGTAGCAGCAGCTTGTAAGACGGCGTCTCGGACGCGCATGCCGCGCTTGCACAGCGTGTTCGAATAATCGACCAGCAAGATGCCGTTTTTGGCAACCAACCCGAAGAGCATCACGACCCCGAGCATCGAGATGATGTTGAGCGACTGTCCTGCATCCGGCTGGATTCGATGCATGAGTGCGAGCGCCATCAACGCGCCAACAATCGCAACGGGGACGCTGAACATCACGATCAGCGGTTCCAAGAACGAGCCGTAGAGAATCACCATCAACATGTAGACGAGCATGAACGAAGTAATCAGCGCGATCCCCATGTCCGACATCGTCTGCTGGAGGTATTGCGTGTCACCCTGTGCTTGCAACCGCACGCCTGACGGTAAGAAACCTGGCTCGCGCAGTTTGCTCTCGAGCGGCCCCGTCACTGCGCCCAGCGAGTAACTCGGCAGCAGATCGCCGAGCACGTTGACGACGCGTTCGCGGTTGAGCCGGTCGATCTTCGTCGGCGCCTTGAGCCAAGTGAAGGTCGCCAGATCCGAAAGCGGCACGAGCGTTCCGTCCGAGGCCCGCACGCGGACATCTTTAATCGATTGAACCGTGTTGCGGTCTTGCGGCGGAAATTGGACGCGGACGTCCACCAGACCGTCAGGCGTACGCACCTTGGTGGCAACCGCGCCGTCCACGGCAACGCGTGCCGCGATTGCAGCGGCCCCCGGGGAAACGCCGAGCAGCGAGCTCTTAGCCGGATCGATCTGCACGTTCAATCGAGGAGCTGCCACCTCGTTGCTGGTCTGAACGTTCACCGAGCCCGGCGTAGCGCGCAAGTATGCCGCAACTTTTGCTGCCGCCGGGCCAATTGCATCTTCGGGCCCCTGCAGCGCATAGAAAATCGCTTGGCCCGAACCGCCGCCCGTGTCGCCCTGAACTTGGAGCTGGCCGCCCGGAACCAAATAGCCGAGCTTGCGAATATCGCCGATCGCGCGGTTCGTTTCGTTGCGCCGATCCTTGAACGTCTGCGCGTTCAGCTGCGCATAATTCCCGCCTTGCGCGCTGCCCCAACCGAACGGTTTACGCCCCACCGTCGAGCTGACCGACTCGATGCCGTCAACCCGCAGAATCGCGTTTTCCAACTGGTTGACAAACTTGGCCGTCGTTCCGATTGGCGTCCCCGGCGGATAGCTGACGGTCATGGAAACGTCGCCGGTTTGCGTGTTCGGAACAAAGTCGAAGCTGATCGCGCCGAGTATTGGCATCAGAATCGCCAGCACGATGGGAACAGCGAACCAAATCAGCGCGGACCGGCGCCGCGTGCCGAACGCACGCATCGCCCGTAAAAGGGACCGCCCCAGGTTCGCCACGCCGCCGAAGGCGCCGCTTGCAACGCGGGCTGCGCGCGGAGCGCCATTGCTTAACGCAGCCTGGCGCGACGCAAAACTCTTTGGCGCAACCTTACGCAACAGGAAGCCGAGCCCCAAGAAAAGGACCATGACGGCCAGCACAAAGATATCGAACTGCATTGCGACTTTGCCGCCCGGGATCAGCATGATCGCATTCAGGAAAAGCATGAAGCAGATGAACACGACGAAGAATCCATGCCGCATCGCCATCGGCAAGAGGCGCGTGCGATAGAGATCTAAGATCTGATCGTAGCGTTGCACGAAGGCATTGAGCATCAGCACCGCCAGCAGAAATACCCCAAGCAGGCGCACGAGCAACGATGGCATGAACCAGCAGCCGACGGCTAGCGCGCCCAGGGCAAGGTTGACCCACAGCGACTTCGTGATCTCCAGCCATTTGGGCGGCGCTAGGCTCCGCCTGAGCACGCTCCACCTCGCCGCCAGCAGCGGCGTCAGCGTGAACGACACGAGCAGCGAGAACAGCGTTGCGACGACGACGACCAAAGCGAACTCTTTAAGGTACTTGCCGACGATGCCTGAGAGAAAGGCGATCGGCAGGAACACGACGACATCGACCATCGTGATCGCGACCGCCGCGCTGCCGATCTCGGAGCGTCCGTTGATAGCGGCGTTGGTCGGATCTTCGCCAAGGTCCCGATGCCGGGTGATATTTTCCAAGACGACGATCGAATCGTCGACCAGGATGCCGATGATCAGCGACAGCCCCATCAGCGACATCGTGTCCAGATGGAATCCAAACGCTTTCATCATGACCATCGTCGAAAGAATCGACGTCGGAATCGCCAGCATGACGACCGCGGCATTGCGCCACGCATGCAGGAAGAGGAGCATGACGATGGCCGTCAGCAGGATGCCCTCAAGCAGCGACTGCCAGACGCCGTTGAGCGACGCCTGGGTGTAGTCCGCTGGCGCATCGATTTCGTGGAACGTCAACTGCGGGAACTGCGCACCAATCTTTTTGATCTGCTCCCGGGCCATTCGCGTCGAAGCGATCTCGTCGGCGTTGATGTTCCGGCCGATCTCGACGTAGAGCCGAGGCGACCCGTTGAAGTGGGAAATCGTGCGCTGCTCCGCGTGTCCATCAACGGCGCTCGCAACATCGCCAAGGCGCAACGTGCTGTTCGCGCCGCCGGGAACCGGCAGCGGAATGCCCAGCATATCGGACGCGTTAACGATGTCAGCGTGGACCGTAACGCTCGCCTCCTGGGTCGGCTGCAAGAGCCGTCCGCCGGGTAGGTTCGCATTGTTGAGTTGGACCGCGGAAAAAATGTCATTGAGCGTTGCGTTGACGCCCTGCAGCCGCACCGGGTCCGGCTGTAATTGGAACTCGCGTGACTGCGAACCGTAGACGTCGACGGTTTGCACGTTTGGAATCTGCTTGAGGATCGGCACGAGCCGGTTGTTGACCTCGTCGGCCAGCGCCGAGGGCTTGAGCGAATTCGAGCTGATCGCCATGTCCAAGAGCGGCTGCGATGCGCCGTTCTTGAACACAAAGGGCGGGTCGAGATCGGCGGGCATGAACGCGCGTGCCGTGTCGACGCGGCGCTGGACATCGACGGCCGCCAGGTCCAAGTTCGTGTCGGTCTTGAACTGCACGATGATCGACGCCACGCCTTCTTGCGCGCTGGCGGTCATCTGGTCGAGGTTGTCGATGCCGTCGAGTTGGTCTTCGATCGGCTTGACGACGAGTTTTTCCATGTCGTCCGGCGCCGCGCCGGGGTAGTTCGATTGCACGACGACGACCGGGAAATCGGTTCCCGGAGGATTGGCGCTGCGGCCGAGCGTGAGGTAGGCAATGAAGCCGAACACGGCGAGCGCGATGAACACCATGGCGGTGATGACGGGGCGGCTAATCGCGAATCGGGTCAACCACACAATAGAAAACTCCCGGTTTTGCTCTCTTCAGCTTTACGCCGGCGCGCCCGCCGATGTTTCAGGGCGCCATCCCGGCCATTGTAACCCAGCGCGGCCTCGGCGGGCTATCAATAAAGTCTAAAATTAGGGGGGCACCGTGGCCAGCGAGATGCGTGGGGGGCCCCACGCGCCTTGCGTGTGGGGGGCGCGCAGGTGCTTGCACCGGAGCGCCTTCAAAACGTCGAGCGCAAAACACGCCACGCGACAGCGTGGCGGCGTTTGCGCGAGACTGGACTCGAACCAGCACGCCCTTGCGGGCGCTAGCCCCTCAAGCTAGTGCGTCTACCAATTTCGCCACTCGCGCACATGGAGCAGCCCGGGCCTCTGCCCGAGCAACTTGGGTGAGTTTACGCTCAGCGCATGTTGGGGTCAAGGGCGTCGCGCAGGCCGTCGCCCATGTAGTTGATCGCCAGCACCGTCACCAAGATGCACAGACCCGGAAAGACGGCCGCCCACCAAGCGACTTGCAGATTGGAGATCGCGTTGCTGAGCATGTTCCCCCAGGACGCGGTCGGCGGCTGAATGCCGAACCCTAAGAATGAGAGCGTCGATTCGAGCACGATCACGTTGGCGACGTCCAGCGTCGCCTGAACGATGATCGGCGCCATCGAGTTCGGCAACAAATGGCGGAACATGATGCGCACGTCGTTGTTGCCGACCGCTCGCGCCGCTTCCGTGTACTCGCGCTCTCGGAGCGATAAGAACTGGGCGCGCACGAGCCGGGCGGCGGACGGCCATATCAACGCGCCGATGATGATGACGATCACTCCGAAACTCAGCGACGCCCTACTCGAACTCGCCGCGACGATCGCGGTCAGCACCAAGAGCAGTGGTAAGAGCGGAATCGACAGGAAGACATCGGTGATCCGCATGATGAGGTAGTCGACCCAGCCGCCGTAATAGCCGGCGATCGCGCCCAAAATCGTGCCGATGATGATCTCCATCAGCGTGGCGGTGATGCCGACAGTCAGCGAAATGCGCGCGCCGAACATTAAGCGCGAAAGCAGATCGCGGCCTACTTCGTCGGTACCGAGCGCATGGTGAGCCACGCCAGGAGCCAGCGGAGTGCCGAGCCAATGGACGTTGTCGATCGCGTTTGGATCGTAGGGCTTCAGTTGATTCGCAAAGATCGCGACCAAGATCATGACGCCAAGCACGACGATGCCCGCCAGCGCCAGCTTGTGGCGACGGAATCGCCTCCAGACCGTGTTCTTGCTTAAGACGAATTGATCGTCGTCAACCCCTGCGATGCGTTGGTCGATCGGTACGCTCAGCGCCATCCTCGACTCCTAATCATACTTCACGCGTGGATCGAGCCAGGCATAGGTGACATCCGCCAGCAAGTTCGAAAACACGACGAAGAACGCACCCAGCAGCAGGTAGCCCATCAGCAGCGCTATGTCGCTCTGTCCAAGGGCGTTAAAAAACATCCGTCCCGCGCCCGGCCACGCAAAAATCGTCTCCGTTACGACGGCGCCACCCACCAACCCCGGCAAGGCTAGCGCCACGACGGTGACGACGGGAATCAACGCATTCTTGAGGCCGTGTTTGAAGAGCACGGTACGCCGATCGAGCCCTTTGGCCGACGCCGTGCGCATATAGTCGGTCCTTATGACTTCCAGCAGCGAGCTGCGCATGAAACGGCTATAGAGCGCGAGTTGCAAGAGCGCCAGCACGATCGTCGGCAGGATCAAGTGCTGCAGCCGGTCGCCCAGATTGAACGTATCGTAGGTGCTGATGCCGGCCGAAGGCAGCCGAATTTCGTAGCCGAAAGCTTGCACGCCATGCACGGCAAAGGCCAGCTGGAGCATCAGCGCAAACCAAAATACCGGCATCGACTGGCCGAAAAAAGCCAACGTCGTGATCACATAATCCGACAGCGAATACGGACGCACGGCCGCAAAGATGCCCGCCGAGAGCCCAAGCGCCAGCGCGACGATGAAGGCGGTGACCTGAAGCTCGAGCGTCGCCGGCAAGCGGTCGATGATCGCTTGCAGTACGCTTTCTGAATTCGAAGTTGAGTAGCCGAAGTCGCCACGCAGAACCTGACCGAGCCAGACAACATAGCGATAGGCAAGCGGACGATCCAGCCCGAGGTTGTGCTTGAGCCGCACGATGTCGGCTGGCGTGATGTGTGGGTTCTGCAGGTAAGGCGCGAGGGCACCGCCGGGCGCGTTGTTCAAGATAAAGAACAAGATCAGCGAGATAACGATCAGCAGCGGAATCGCTTGCAGCGTACGCCGGACTACATAAGTGAACATCGCAGATGGCAGGCGGTTTACGGCCTGCTTGCGCCTTCTCCTGTAGCGACCGTCTTTGGCTGCGCAAGGCCCAAGAGTGCGCGCGCATCGTTCGAGCTGCAGATCGGGCGCCCAAGTTCTTGCGCAATCCGTACGACGCGCGCGACGAGCTCCTCGTTGGTCGCTAGGCGCCCTTTTGAATAGTAGATGTTGTCCTCGAGCCCGACCCGCACGTGACCACCCATCGCGATCGCCGCGGTGGCCATCGGCAGCTGCATGCGGCCGATTCCGGCCACCGACCACGTGCAGCCGGGCGGCAGCGCGTCAACGAGATCGCAGAGGTTTTGCACGGTCGCATCGAGGCCGCCCGGGACGCCGAGCACGAAATCCACATGCTGCGGAAACCGCAGCGCGCCTTCGCGCTCCAGCCGCCGCGCGTTGCTCAAGTGTCCCTTATCGAAGATCTCGAGCTCCGGGCGCACATCGTATTTGCTCATCTCCGCTAAGATGCCGCGCATGATCGGAAAGCTGTTTTCGAAGATATCTTCGCCGAAGTTGACCGTCCCGCAGGTCAGGGTCGCCATCTCCGGGCGCAACTGCAGGGGGGCGGCGCGTTCCTGCGGCGTCATGCCGATCGCTCCGCCGGTCGAGAACTGTACGATCAAGTCGCTGCTCGCCCGAATCTGATCGAGTGCGGCCGAAAAACGCTCGACGCTCTGCGTATTCGTGCCGTCATCGTTACGGCAGTGCACGTGCATGATCGAAGCGCCCGCGGCCTGTACCTTGCCCGCGACTGCGCCCAGCTGCTTAGGGGTAACCGCCAAGTGCGGCGTTTGATCCGGTGTGAGCTCCGCGCCAACTGGGGCCACGGTGATCATCAGGGCGTCCATTGCGTGAGGATCTCCTTTGCCTTCTCAACCAGCTCCTTGTCCAAGCCGAGTAACCTCGCGAGTTCGATCGCATCCGAGGCGCGATCGCGCTCCTGCGTCACACGATCGATCCGGTAATCCATGCGTGTCGCCAGCTCCCGCAGCGCTCCTTTCGTATCTTTAGCTTCGGAGGTCGCGCTTGCGCTACGCAATCCTCGCACGGCAAAATGGGGAACCGCCGCATCCTTCGCAATGCTCGCTAAGTGTGTCGCAATGACGGCGCACGCTTTTCGAGCTTGCAGGCGGCCGATCAGCGCCAGAAGAAGCGCGCGCCCTTCGCCGGGGTTCGTCGTCCTCCCAAACTCATCGATCAGCAAGAGCGCCCGCTCGAGATCCGAATCCAGGGTGTCGCGCAATCGCACGACCTCGCGCGCAAACGATGAGAGCAGATCTTCGGCGGCTTCCGGGATGCCGATTCCCATCCAAGCGATTTCACTGAAGAGCGCTACGGAGGCACTTCGTGCCGGGACGGGCAGTCCAAATGCGGCGCACAGAGCAATGAATCCGCATGTTTTGAGGGCCACGGTCTTGCCGCCCATATTCGGTCCCGTGAGCACGCTCGCGCCGGCGACCTGCATCGCGACGGGCACGTAGACTCGATCTTCGCGCTCCAATTCACGTTCCAGCGGCAAGAATCGCCCCTCGACGAATTCGATCCTCGCTTGGTTGACGTAGGTCGGCGCGACGCATTGGTGGCGCTGCGCAAATCGCGCCGCGGCAAGCAAGACGTCGAGTTCGCCGGCACAAGAAACCGCCGCCTCCAGCGCGTCGCCGCAAGCTCGAATGATGCCGCCGAGGCGCGCCCGAACCGCCTCTTCCGCCGACGCGACCTCTCTAGCGCATTGGTCGCGGCGCCCTAAAGCGGCGAGCGCATTTTCGTCGAGTTCCAGAGAGCACAAAAAATATGTCGGCGCTTCGCGCACGACGTGAACGCCGGCAGGCAAGTGCCCGCGAACGTCGTCACGCATGACGATGAACTCGTCCGTCGCGACATTTTCTCGGCCGAGCGCCTGCGCCACGCCGCTCGAAAGCCGGCCGCACGCGGCGTCGAATTGGGCTTGGGCTGCGCGCAGGTCGCTACGCCGCCGAGCTAACCCATCGTCGAGCGCATCGGCCAAGTAAAAGCCGAATTTTCCCGTCCGGCCCGGCTCCAGCGCGCGCTGCAGCGGGCCGCAGGGTTGCAGGCCATCGAGGATCGTGTTCAAGGTCAGCGTTGCAATACGTTCGCTCGCATCGCAAAACCGCAGCATTTCAAACAGATCGGCATCGCTCAAAACATCATCGAGCCTAGCACGTGCGATCGCTCCGCCGATATCCGGCAACTCGCGCAGCGCTTCACGAACGCCATCGATCAGTTCGGCGGCGATCGCGCGTGCAACCTCACTGACGCGCCGCGCATGCCGCCCGGCAGCAGGTTCCTCACCGGAGCGAAACGGCCTCACCGCCGCAAAGCGCGCGCGCCCAACCTCGCTGACGGGCTGCAATGCTTCGGTCAGCCACTCAAAGCGTAACGCGGCGGCCGTTATGTCATCGCACAGCGTCGCGACCTTCACGCCGCATCCACCGTTGCAGCATAGGCATCAAAGGTCGGCAATTTCGTCGCATCAGCGACTGCCCGCGCGAACTCCCGCGGCTCGAAATAACGATCTCGCCCAATCGACGCGACCGTAACGGCCACAACGCGCAGCGGCCGCTCGCAACGCAGCTCTAGCCGCTGCGCAGCGACGAGCAGCGCCTTGCCGCGCAATGCGATCTGCGTCGGATCGCGCACGACGATTTGGCGCGTTTCCTTTGCCGCGATGAAATCGGCGGCTTCTCTTGGCGTTAGCGCCCCCACGACGCGTAGGTGTTCGCGGGCCGGGTCGTACGCCGGCGTCTGTAGCCGCGTAACCAGCGCAACGACATCCGTAACCGCCGCTTGCGGCGTCACGGCATCGGCAGCCCCCGTTGAAACGATCACCGCATCGTCTTCGCCGGCGAGCGCCGCGAGGCGATCGACGGCTCCATCGACTATGACGCGCTTCGCGCCTAGTTCGAAGAGGCGGCGTCTTACTGTCTGCATGCCGGCGGCGGTCGGAGGGCCGATCAGTTCAAAATAGGCCGGCGACCTGACCGCGACGAGCGTGATGGCGCCCGCGGCCGTGAGCATCTTCGAGATCTCGAGCATCTCGCAGGCGGGCGAACGCGGCAGAACGCTGCTTGCAGTGGCAACGAGCGTCGGGGGCCGCAAAAAAAGGCGAGGCTTGGGCATTGCATCGACCGCGTCAATCGCTTCTCCATCCCGACCGACCGAGGTGATCCCAAAGCGGACGTTCCGACGCGCAAGAGCTTCGCAAAGCGTGCGAACCACGACTGTCTTGCCGACGTTTTTCCCGGTGCCAACGACGACGATCGAGCGCGCACCACCCGCAGAACACCGATCCAAAAGCGCATCTCCGAGGCTCATGTTCCCCACCCGAACATCTTTTGTGAGATGAAAAAGAGCCCAGTCGCCGCCAGGATGATGCCGGCCCACAGTTCTGCGCTTTCTTCAGCTCGCCGGCCGACCAGGCGACCAACGGCAATACCGGCAAACGTTGATAGAACCGAAGCGGCGCCGATGACCGCCAGCGCTGCATAGAGCGGCACGCCGATGAACAAAATAGAAAAACCGATTCCGAGCGAGTCGAGGCTGATTGAGAGCGAGGCGACCGCGAGCCCCCAGCCTTTGGTCATGTCGAGCGGGCTGCGGCGCTTGGCCTCGCGCTGACTCTCGACGATCATGTACGCGCCGAGGCCAACGAGCGCACAGAACCCGAGATACCCCGCGACGTTTCCGATCAGATGACCGACAATTGCGCCAAGGCCGGCCCCGATCAAATTCATCGTGACCTCCGCAACCGCAAAGGACAGGCCGATCCGCCATTTTACGGCTGTGGGAACCCCGCGCATGCCCACGCCGACGCTGACGGCAAAGACGTCTAATGCCAGGGAGAGCGCTAGGATCAGGATCTTGAGCGCGGCCACGGTTGGTCATCATACCACCGAATTTGGTAGAGTCTTTTTCATGAAGCGCGGCGCGGGCTGGCCGTTTATCGTAGCGCTGGCGGCATTGGCACTGGCGATGGTCTGGCCAATCGTTGCGCTGCTCGTGCGCGTTTCGCCAGCCAGCGTCGGTCAGGCGTTCGCAAGCAACGGCGTGCGCGAAGCCGCGCTCACTTCGCTGTTCGCCTCCCTGACGGCCGTCCTGATCGCCGCGCTCTTAGGCGTCCCCGCTGCATACGAATTAGCGCGCTGGCGGGATGGCCCACGCGGCATTGCGCTCTTTGTGCTTGCGCTGCCACTGGCGTTTCCGCCGGTCGCAAGCGGAATTATCCTCTTGAATGTCGTGGGCGTTCACGCTCCCCTCGGCGCATGGCTAAGCGAGCGCGGCATCTTCTTGGTCGATTCCTTCGGCGGTGTTACGCTCGCAGAGCTCTTCGTCTCGGGATCCTTTGTCGTCATCACGTCCTGTGCTGCGTTTCGCGCGCTGGATCCGATCTACGAAGAAGCCGCGGCCACGCTCGGAGCAACGCGCACACAATCCTTTTGGCGAATCGCGCTGCCGCTGGCGGCACCCAACATTTTAGCCGGAATTTTGCTTGCCTGGCTGCGGGCGATCGGTGAGTACGGAGCAACCTCGATCGTTGCCTATCACCCAACGTCATTGCCGATCGCGCTCTACGTCACGCTTTCCGCCCAGGGCTTGGGGCCGGCCCTTGCGCTCAGCTACGGCTTTGTCATCTTGGCAGCGCTGGTGATCGTCGTGCAATGGGCGGTCCGCCGCCACGTCGTATAGCAGGCGTTTACGCCGCAGCGCTGCGTCAAAGGGGACCCATCGCGTCTATGATCGACCGCATCCTCTCACCGGAGTCGAGCTTTCAGAAGCGGTTCTTCTTTTTGGCTAAGCGTTTCGTGGCCGGCGAAACGGTTGATGACGCGCTGCGCGCGGTTCGCGCGCTCAATGAGCAAGGCATGAGCGCGACCCTCGACTTTCTGGGCGAAGACGTCAGCGAGCGGGGGCCGGCCCTGCACACCCGCGACATCTATTGCGAGATGCTCGAGGCGATCCAATCGCAAGGCGCCGACACCAACGTGTCGGTAAAGCTGTCGGCGCTGGGCCTCCTGATTTCCGAAGAGTTCGCGGCCGACAACCTGCTATCGATCGTCGAGCGTGCGGGTGCAAACAAAGATCCGTTCGTACGAATCGACATGGAAGGCTCGGCTTGCACCGCTGCGACGCTGCGCATCTTCGAGCGCGTCTTCACTGCCAATGCGAATGTCGGAGTGGTGCTGCAGGCTTACCTGAAACGCACTCCGGCTGATGTCGAGCGCATGGTCGAGTTGAAAGCACGCGTGCGGCTCTGCAAAGGGGCATACAAGGAATCGGCGCAGATCGCGCATCCGGCGATGCCCACAATTCGACGAGAATACCTTCGGCTAGCCGAACGGCTTCTGTCGGCGGGTAACTACCCGGGCATCGCCACGCACGACCTGCGTCTGATCACGGCGATCAAAGAGTATGCGGCACGCAACGGGATCGGGGCAGGCCGCTTTGAATTCCAAATGCTTTACGGCGTGCGGCCGCACGTTCAGCGGCAGCTCGTGGAAGACGGATATCGAGTCCGCATCTATATCCCATTTGGTACGCATTGGGCCGGCTATTTCTACCGTCGAGTTCTCGAACGAAAAGAGAACGCGGTCTTCGCGTTGTCCTCGCTCTTTTCGCGCTAGTGGATTAGAGATGAGGGCGGTCGTTCAGCGCGTTTCTCGCGCCGCCGTTCGCGTTGAGGGCGCGACGCTTGGAGAGATCGCCGGCGGCCTGTGCGTGCTGCTGAGCGTTGGAGTCGACGACACCGCCGAAGACGCGATGTTGATGGCTGAAAAACTTGCCGGCTTGCGTATTTTTGCAGACGATGCCGGACTGATGAACCGCTCGGTAATTGAGGTCGCCGGCGGCGTGCTGCTCGTGTCCCAATTTACGTTGCATGGCGACGCACGCAAGGGTAGACGCCCATCGTTTGTCGCGGCCGCCAAAGAAGAAACCGCGAAACCGCTCTACGAGCGTGTCGGTCAACTGCTCGCACGTGAAGGGATCACGGTCGCTTACGGCAGCTTCGGCGCGCGCATGCAGGTCGAACTCGTCAACGAAGGACCGGTCACGATTCTCCTGGACACAAAAAAACTGTTCTGAACGTCACGGCGGTACTCGAGCGCAGTCCCAGTGTCACACTGAGCTGCGTCGAAGTGTGACCATGCCGTCGAGTCATCCTTCGACAGGCTCAGGATGACACGGGAATACCTCGAGGCCTCGTCCTGAACGCCGCTGCGAAACGCCGCTACCGCGAGTCCGGAATCTGCTCGACGCGCGTCATCCGATCGCTCTCCACGAGACGGCCGAGGACGTCGAAACCGCTCGTTACCTCGCCGAAAACGGTAAAGTCGCGATCGAGATGCAGTTGCGGCGAAAGCGTGATGTAAAACTGCGTGCCGGCTGAATCGCGGATCGGATTGCTGCCGGCGTAGTTGAGTCCCATAGAAATTACGTAGCTGCGCTGTTCGAGCGGGTTCTCTTCTGCGGGAATCGTGTAGCCGGCGTCGCCTTCGCCGTTGTCGCTTGGGTCGCCCGTCTGAACGACGAAATCGGGAACGATGCGAAACCAGCGCAAGCCGTCGTAATAACCGCGATTCGTAAGATTCAAGAAGTTTTCAACGGTCAGCGGCGCCCACTCGGGGTAAAGCGTGACGGTAAACGTCCCCTTCGTCGTTCGAATCCGCACGCGCGGATGCGGACCGAGCATCGGACCGTCCATCAACGCAGACGTCGTTGGGCGCAAGCGGGGGCGCACGAGGATATTTTGCGGATCGGGTGCCGAGGGTTTGCCGGAGAATGTCGGGCGCGGCAGCGGCGCCACGTCCATGTACCGTTGGGGGTGAATCGGCGGGACATGGATGCCGGGCGGGATCTCTTTGAGATGCTCCGTCGGCGGCTCTCCACGCAACGCGCGAATCGCTTCGAGCGTTTGCAGCTGGACGCGCCACGACGGATCTGCCAAGAGCGGCTCGAGCGCCGGCATGGCATCTTTGTTTTTTAGGCGCCCATACGCGCGCACCGCCTCGATGCGGACGAGTTCGTTTGGATCGTGCAGCGCGGTTGTGAGGACTTCACGCGGCACTCGGATCGCGTACGCACGATAGATCGTCCACATGATGTGCCAGCGCACGTCGTCGTCGCGTTCACGCGCCAACGCGTTTGCAAGCTCGCGCGAGGCAAAATCAGCCACCACGCCCAGGTGAAATGCTTCGAAACCAGCCGCCGCTCGCCCGCGCACGCGCGGATCTCGGTCGGCCTTCATCGAGGCGACCAACGCCAGCGCCGCCGCCGGTTCGCTGCCGCCGCGTAAGACGTGCGCCGTTTCATAACGTCCGACCGCGTCGATCGCCGCCACTCGTACTGCGCTCGACCGATCACCGTTGATGGCGATGATGATCCCAGGCGCACCGGCGCCGGTTCCCAGCAACCCAAGGCCGTACACGGCCATCGCGCGCACGGCGTCGTCTTTATCGCGCAGGTGACGCTGCAGCAGTACGGCGCCGTGCGGGTCCTTGGTCCGGCCGATCGCCAGCGCCGCTCGCGCGGCGAGCCCCGGATCCTTAGAAGCCAAATAGCCGGCTAGGGCGCCTTTTCCGAGCGAACGCGCTTTTTCGAAACCCGCTATCGTTTGGTAGGGATCGGCCGGCGAAGATCCGAGGCCGCACAAGGCAACCAGCACCATGGCCGCCCTCGCCAGGGGGCCAAACAACCGTCTGATCAAAGATTTCCCAACTTTCTGGCGGCTACGTGCGTTCTAGTATATGGAGCACTCAATTGCCGTCCTTCCAGGGCGGCCCAAGGAAAGACAGGTTTACCACACGATGCCCACCAGCCCCCAACCAAGGAAGAGCGGCGGAATGACCGTCCGAGAGGCCGGTCAAAAAGGCGGCGAAACCGTCAAGAAAAAATACGGTCCGGAGTTTTACGAGACGATCGGACGCAAGGGTGGCCAAGCGACGAAGCTGGCCCACGGTCACGCTTTCTACGAGCAAATCGGTAAGAAAGGCGGGAAGAAAGGCGGCGAAGCGACCCGCGACCGCTACGGCCCGAACTTCTATGAACAGATCGGACAAAAAGGTGGCCAAAAGGTTAAGCAACTCATCGAAGAAGGCAAACGCGCCGCCGCGGCCGCACGCCAATCCCAAGACGCCCCGGAGAAGCGCGCCTCCTAGCACGCTGTGCAGGCTGTTCGCATGCCTGGCCGCGGTTTGCACCGCCACCATCGGCCTGCGCGCGACGCCCAGCCTGGCAGTCCCCGCTGCCGCGATCTCGTCCGAACCGGGCAACACTCCCTCGCCATCGCCGGTCCCAAGTGGTGCGCGCGTACTTCCGCTCGATTCGAGTCTGCTCTTCGTGCTCGACGATAGGATCGGTTCCAAAGTTTCTACGGCGGGAACGCAAGCGCGAGCCCATCTCAAAGATGCGCTCGTTTTGGGCGGTGTGACGCTGGCGACGGCCGGCACCCCCGTGCGCATTAAGATTACCGACGTGCGCGCCGCGCAGGCGCCCGATGTCGACGGTTCGATCGACATCCTGTTCGAGCCGTTGGACCTGACCGATCATTTATTACTGCCGCTGCGCACTCCGACAGCGCACGTTACCGTGCGCGTGACCGCCGGACAAGAATCGACCGCCGGCGTCACCGACACGATCAAGGACATCCTGATCCCATATCACTCCCTGTACCGGCTCTTTCGCAAGGGAGCCGAGATCGACTTGCGTCCCGGCACCTTGCTTCGCGCGCGCACGGCTGCAACGGTCAGGGTTGCGGGCACGGTACCGAGCGTCGTGGCGCCGCCGCCGTTCCACCTGAGCGTTGACGCGCCGCACGCGCACTTCTCCCCGCTGCCGTTTGTGACGGTAGCACCGAAATTGACCCCGCAGCCTACAGCCTCCCCGGCTCCGCAGGCAACTTCGTCCGCGCACTGAAGAGCCTCGCTACACAGGGGAGTGATGCCATGGTGAATCGTTTTCTTTTTTCCGCCCTCGCAATTATTGCCGCCGGCACGATGCTCGGCGCGGCCTCGAAGCCGCCCGACAAACCGGTGGGCGCGGAAGTGCAATTCGTGCATTCGATCCAGCTAGATTTGATGCACCGCTTCCCAACGGGCGCCGATGCTGAAAAAGCCGGCTACGTCCGCTTCACAAACGAAGATAATACGGGAGCGATCAGCTACGCGAATCGAAACTGGCAATCCGCCGACCCGCGGCATCCAAGCCAGTTGTGGTACGACGTCAAGGGCAACCTCCTGGGCGCCGATTTTTCGGTTCTGCAGTCAAGCCACGCGCAGCCGCCGCATCTATGGGGCATCAATCCGGCACGCTGGCTCAGTTTTCGCGCGCATATTCACTACATCGCGACGGATCCGCAAACGCACCAGCCGGTTTACAGCGCAGTCGGTCTTAAGAAATTCACTGCCGCCGGGGGCGACCCCAACAACCCAACCGCCGACACGTTCGTCAAAATGGGCGTCATCAAGGATGCAGGGACCGTGCAAACGCTCTTCCTCTTCCCCGCGATCTGGGATTTAATCGTGTGGGTGAAACCGAATCCCAACGGCGCATTCGCGGATAAGAACCCAAACGTCATCCCAAGCCAGAACGCCGCCAAAGACTCGATGTAAGCGGGCGCCATTCCGGCCCGGTTGGATCAGCAGTATTTTTCAAGCACGTTTTGCGCGTGTTGCGCCGACATCACCTCGGCGTCGTGCAGCCGGTCGCGCATGCCGTCAAACCGAAGGTAAGACTTGATGTCTTTGGCGTCTTTGGGAAGCTGCAAGTCTTGCAGCGAAATTCCGCCAATCGGCCGGCCGGTCAAGGTCGCCGGGTGCAGGTCCTCATAGTCGATCATCCCCTGCACGATCCCGAAGGCGTCGGTTGACATCTGCTTCTGCTTGTCGAGCGCCCGCTGCAATTCTTGCGCGAGCAGATGGAGTTCGGAGGTCTTTTCCGGATCGCTCGATAGGGTCTGCCCCTCACGCAGCAGGTTGATCTCACGCTGAATCTCGACATTTTTTTGTTGCATCGATTGCACATAGCGCTCGAGCCGCAGCCGCTCATCGTAAAATTGCTGGTCCCAGTCAATCTTAGAGAACAGCGTGTTCACGTTGTCCAGCGAAATGCTCACCCGATCGAGCGTGAAGTCATTCTCAAGCAGCGGCCGCACGACCGCGTTGAAGTGCGTGTAGAACGACGTACAATAGGGGGTCGACCGCACCGACCCGATCTCTTTGAGCGGCTCCGCGGCGCTCCCGGCGGGGGTTGGCGAGGGCGCGGGCGCTAGGGCCGGCGTCGTGATGATCGCAAGGATCAAGGAAAGCGCGGTAAGCATTGGCTAGGGCCTCATTCGTTGCTCCAATAATCCTTCAACGCTTTGCCGCGCGAAGGGTGACGCAGCTTGCGCAGCGCCTTAGCTTCGATCTGCCGGATGCGCTCGCGGGTAACTCCGAACTCCTGGCCGACCTCCTCCAAGGTTCGCTGGTGCCCGTCTTCCAAACCGAAGCGCAGCACGAGCACCTTGCGCTCGCGTTCGGTGAGGTTTTGTAGTACGTCGGCCATCTTCTCTTTGAGAAGCATCACCGAGGCGGCTTCCGCCGGCGCAACCGCTTCTTGATCCTCGATGAAGTCGCCGAGGTGGGAATCTTCCTCTTCGCCGATCGGCGTTTCCAGCGAGATCGGCTCTTGCGAGATCTTAATGACCTCGCGGACCTTTTCGGGGGTTAGCCCCATCTCTGAAGCGATTTCCTCGACTGACGGATCGCGTCCAAGCTCTTGCAGCAGTTGGCGCGAAATCTTGATCAGCCGGTTGATCGTCTCGACCATGTGGACCGGAATCCGAATCGTGCGCGCTTGGTCCGCGAGTGCGCGCGTGATCGCCTGACGAATCCACCACGTCGCGTACGTGGAAAACTTGTAGCCCTTGCGATAATCGAACTTTTCGACGGCCCGGATGAGCCCTAGGTTGCCTTCTTGGATCAAGTCCAAGAACAACATGCCGCGACCCACGTATTTCTTGGCGATCGAAACGACCAGCCGCAGATTGGCTTCCGTCAGTTGGCGCTTGGCTTCTTCTCCTCGTACGACGATCGCCGAATTGGCGGCGCCATCTTTGAGCGCTTCCAGCTCACCGGCCTCATTGCGCATCGCCAGATTCTTCTCGTCTTCCATCGAAAGCAGCGGTACGCGCCCGATCTCCTTGAGATACATGCGCACCGGGTCGTCCAAAGCCAAGCCGGGGGGCAGCGCCGTTTCATCGGGTGCCTCGCTCTCGGATTCGGCCTTCTCTTCTTTCTGCTCGTCGATGACCTCGACGCCGGCCGCGGCTACTTCTTCAAAGAGGTCATCAATGCGCTCCGGGTTGACGTCATCCACGTTTTCAAAGACCGCGTTTATTTCTTCGTACGTCAACGAGCCGCGCTTCTTGCCGCGCTCGATTAACTTACGGATCTGCTCCTCTACCGAGACAGCTGGCGCCGGCTCGACCGTCGCGGCGGCTGATTTCTTGCGGGCCATTCTTTTTTTTTCACCTCCTTTCAAATCGTGTCACCCTGAGCTTGTCGAAGGGTGCACTGCGCGCAACGCTTGGCGTTCCGCTCGGCTTTCAACACGATGCGTTGAAAACCGGCTGCACGCCCCCGGCCAAACTATCGCGGCCGGGACCCCGATCTATAGGGGGCGGGACCCCGTTCACTTTTTGAGCTTGGCGACCAGCGTGTCGTAGTCGTTACGCAATTCCTCGGGAACCTTTTTTCCGGAGCCGGCCAACTCGTCAATTTGGCGCGACAGCTCCTGATAACGTCTTTTTTCCGTCTCGAGTTGCAAACGCTCGAGGATCCGCTCCAAATGGAGGCGCCGTTCCTCGGTGTCGGCATAGCGCACCGTCGAACTGCGGTCGGGCCGCTGGAGCGACGAGAGCACGTCCACCGTTGCGGCGTCCTCTGCAAAGAGCGAATACGCGTCGGCACTCGTTCGAAGCCGGGGCGCATCCTCGAGCAGCCGAGCGTAGATGCTGCGATAGAGCTCGTTCGCAAACCGGTTCGGCGGCGGGAGGACATCCGCATATTCACAGAGCAGTGGCGGCTCTTCCAAGACGATCGCCAGAATTTCGCGCTCGAACGAAGATGGTTGGAGGTTGGGTGCGATGTGCCGGCTGCCAACCTGCGAAGCACGCGGTGCAAAATTCGACGCGTTGGCGAAGAAACGACTGTTCCGCAGATCGTTCGGGCTGACCTTTAGCCGTCCTGCGACGTACACGCGCCACTTGTCCCACTCTGCGACGGGCGTCATTTCTCGGATCAGCGCTTCGCCTTTTCGCGCGATCGAGCTTGGTGAATCGAAGCCCGACTGCAGGCGTTGGATTTCTCGATCGAGCCGAAATTCGACCGCGGGCTTCGCCTCATCAAGCAGCGCGCGAAACGCGTCAGCTCCGCGCGTTCGCGCAAAGCTGTCGGGGTCTTCGCCCAGAGGCAGTGCGACGATCCTCACCGAGGAGCCGGCGTGTTCGATCACACGCGCGGCAACATCGATCGCCTTCTCGGCGGCGTTACTACCGGCGGCATCGGCATCGAAGCAGAGATAGATGTGATCCGCATATTTGCGCAGCTCGCGCGCCTGCTCTTCCGTAAAGGCGGTACCCAGCGAGGCAACCGTGTTTTCGAAACCGGCTTGATGCAACGCGATGCAATCGAGGTAGCCCTCGACCACGATCAACGCGCCCTCCGTCGGGACCGCGCGGCGCGCCAGGTTGAGCGCGAAGACGTGATGCCCTTTCGTGTAGACCGGCGTGGTCGGCGTATTGACGTACTTCTGTTCCGCCGCGCCCAGCGCGCGACCACCGAACGCCAAAATTTCGCCGGTCGTGGAGAACGTCGGAATCATCAAGCGGTGGCGGTAGAAATCGTAGTAGCCGCCGCTTTGGCGCGGCTTGACCAGGCCGGCTTTGGCGGCAAGATCGAGTTCGATCTCGGCCGCTCGCAGTTCGCCGACGAGCGCATCCCAGCGGTCCGGTGCGTAGCCCAAAGAGAAACGCTCGATCGACGCGGCGCTGATCGAGCGCTGCTCGCAGTACCGCCGCGCCTCTTCGCCCTCGGCGGCGCGCAGGGTGCGAGAAAAGAAGGCCGCGGCAACGCGATTAGCTTCGTAGATCGTTTCACGCTCGCCGCGCCGGCGTGCATCGACGGGCGTTTCAGCCGCTAGTTCGATCCCTGCTCGGCCGGCAAGCACGCGAGCAGCATCCGGAAAGGTCAGGTTTTCCATGCGCTGCACGAACGCGATCGCATCGCCGTAAGCGCCGCATCCGAAACACTTGAAGTAACCCTCCTGCGGGTGGACATGGAACGACGGCGTGCGCTCGCTGTGAAACGGGCATAGGCCCACCAAATCGCGCCCACGTTTGCGCAGCGCAACGAAAGAGCCGACCAAGGTTGCGAGGTCGGTGCGGGCATGAATCTCGCGAATGGTCGTTTGATCGATTCGCATGGGAAGCTGGCGCATTACTTCGCCGGACTCTCTGGACCCACCCACGAAGAGTCGTGCCTAATGAAGCGGATTTTTGATCCGATCCATCATTTCATTGAGCTTTCGAATGCGGAGGCCAAGCTGCTCGACTCAGACATCATGCAGCGCATGCGGCGGCTTCGGCAACTAGGACTAGCGTATCTTGCATTTCCGTCGGCAGAGCATTCGCGCTTCAGCCACGCCCTTGGGGCTCTTGCCGCCGGGACCCGCGTGTTCGAAACGCTCCTTGCGCACTCGCGCGATGCGTTTTCCGGCGAAGCCGATATCGCTTATCAACGCCGTCTCTTGCGGGCCGCGCTGCTGCTGCACGACGTTGGCCACGGCCCATTCAGCCATGCCTGCGAAGCCGTCTTGGGCGTTCGGCATGAAGAACGGACCAAAGACGTGCTCGAGCTGCCGCACATACGGGAGCTCATCGACATGCTGGACGTCGAGGCGCCGGACGTCTTGGCGCTGATCTTGGGCAACGCGAAAGACGGGCACCGCGTTTTGGCTGAAATCGTCAGCGGTCCGAATCTGGATGCCGATCGGATGGATTATCTGCTGCGCGATTCCTATTTCACCGGCGTTGCCACCGGGCGCTACGATAGCGAGCAACTCTTCGGATCCCTTCGCGCCTACCAGGATCATGGTACGGCTGCGCTCGGCGTTGATAGCCGCGGTGTCGTGGCGCTGGAGTCGTTCGTCCTGGCGCGCTACATGATGTTCGCGACCGTCTACTTCCACCACACGACGCGGATGTACGAACGGATCCTCCAGGACGCCTTGCGTGAGCTATGGCCCGATCCGTCAGCCCTCGCCGGCATCGACGATTTCCTGCGTTGGGACGATGCGCGCGTCATGACCGCACTTGAGGAACTTGACTCCGCGGCCGCGCGCGCGCTGCGAGGCCGCATCCGCGTCTATGCCGTCGCAGCGGAATTCAACGCCGAAGAGGATCTCGGGACATATCAAGCTTGCGAGCAGGCCTTGCGCTCGCGCTGGGGGGACGCCGTTTGGGCAGACTCGCAAGAACAGTTGATGCACCGCCTGCCGCTCGGAGCCGATGACCGCCGCCCCACCGTCTTGGTCGGAAGCGCCGGAGCGTTGATCGATGCTCGCCAGGCTTCGGATCTCATCAAACGAATTTCGGGACGGGCGTACTGGCGAAAGCTCTTCGTACTGCGTGACCAGGTTGATGTTGCGTTAGCACGAGACCTTTGCCGCACGATCGTCAAGGAGCACCAGTGAGTGGTCTCTGCTTGAAAATTCTCGCGCGCTTGTTCATATTGTGCATCGCTGCAGTTGCGCTCCCAACGGCTGCGGGCGCAAAGCCTCCCCAGATCCATCCGAGACCGTTCGGCCGCGGTCACGCCTATTACCACCGGACGCAGATCGCGCCGTACCGCTTTGAGAACCAGATCGTAAAGACGGCGCTTGATTTTCAGGCGGGAACCTTGCGGGGCCTAACGACCAGCGTCATCGTCCCTAAGCACGACGGCTTGGCGAGCGTTCCTTTCGATTCCGTGGGGCTGCACTACACCAGCGTTACCGTGAACGGCGCGCCCGCTAGCTTTCGAACGACGCCGGACCGGCTTTACGTTGACTTGGGCTCGCCCGCCAAAGCCGGCGACGTGCTGACGATCGTCGCCGCGTACGCCGCGAAACCGACGCGCGGCGTCTACTTCATTCACCCCGACCGCTCCTATCCGAAGTATCAGCCAGAAATCTGGACCCAAGGCGAGACCGAAGACAACCGGCGCTGGTTTCCAACCTGGGACGAACCGAACGAGAAGTCGCCGACCGAGCTGATCATCACCGTGCCGCACGGCTGGACCGTGATCGGCAACGGATCGCTCGTCTCACACAGCGATGACGGTCACCACTCGACATGGGACTGGCGTGAAGCGCACCCGCATTCCAGCTACCTGACCGCATTCTCAGCCGGCCCGTACGTGAAGCTACTCGACGCGCTGCACGCGTTGCCCGTGAACTACTACGTCTCGCAAGCCGATGCCAAGTGGGGCCGGCAGTGTTTTGAGCGCACGCCTGCGATGATCGCTTTTTTTGCAAGCCGGATCGGCGTGCCGTTTCCGTGGGAAAAGTATGCGCAAACGACCGTCGAGCGTTTTACGGCGGGCGGCATGGAGAACGCTTCCGCCACCACGCAAACGCAATTAGCGATTCACCCGCCATATGCCGAACTCGAGAGCCCCTGTGACGGGTTAGTCTCCCACGAACTCTCACACCAGTGGTGGGGCGACGACGTTACGGCCGCCGACTGGGCGAACATCTGGATCAACGAAGGCTTCGCAACCTACTTTCAAGAGCTGTGGTCGGAGCACTACTTCGGCGAAGCGCAATTCGAGTACGAGCGCTACCACGCACAGCAGAGCTACTTCCACGAGACCAAGCGCTACTGGCGACCGATCGTGGACTACGTCTACGCGCAAGCCGGCGATTCGTTTGACGCAAGCGGCTATCCGCGGCCCGCCCAAGTGCTCCACATGCTGCGCTATCTGCTCGGCGAGCACACGTTCTGGAAATCGCTGCACGACTACCTGAGCACGTATCAATGGAAGAACGCCGACACTCGTCAGTTCGAAACCGCGATCGAGACTTCAACCGGACGCGATCTGCACTGGTTCTTCGACGAATGGTTCTATCGCGCTGCATATCCGAACTTCGTCGTGTCCCAGCATTACGATCGGGCGAGGCGGACCTTGACGCTCGACGTCCGCCAAAAAAACCACGACGGCAAGCCCTTCCGCATGCCGATCGCCGTAGACGTCGTAACCGGCGGTCGTTCGAAAACGATTCGCTTTGAAGCCCATAGCCTGCACCAAAGCTTGGCGATCACCGGGCTTGCGAGCCCGCCGCTGATGGTGCTCTTCGATCCCGATAACAACGTGCTGCGCGGGCTTGAGTTCGCCAAGAGCCCTTCAGAGCTCCACTACCAAGTGCGCAACGCCGCCAGCGTGGCGGACCGATTGTGGGCCATCGATCAGCTCGCAAAGACCCATGAGCCCAATCGCGATGCCGCGCGTTCGGCCGTCCGCGACGCAGTCGCGCACGATCCGTTTTATGGCGTCCGGGTCGATGCGCTGGACGCTGCCACGTCGCTGGACGATGCCGCGGCGGTCGATTTGGCGCTGAACGATCGCGATCCGCGCGTCATCATCGCAGCCGCCAACGCCGTTCCCGACCTCGATCACCCTAAAGATGCGGCCTTGCGCGCCGATTTGCGCCGCTTGGCCGCCTCGCCGAATCCCTTGATCGCCGGGGCGGCGCTGCACGGGCTTGGCGCAACCAAAGCACCCGACGCTTACGCGATGCTGGTGGCCGGGTTAGATCGGCACGCGTTTCGCGAACCGGTCGCGCGCGGCGCGCTTGCCGGGCTGGGCGAGTTCGGCAACTTGAGCGCGCTGCCGCGCATTGAAGCCCACGCCGCCTACGGCGTCGACGACGTAGAGCGGCTCGACGCGATCCGCGCGGCCGGTGAGCTTGCCAAGCACAAGCCCGCCCTTGTCCGGCGTTTCCTGATGACGTTAGCCCGAAGCGATCCATACTTTCGCGCGCGGAGCGTAGCCGTACAGACGCTCGGCAAACTTGGCGATCCGGCTGCGATCCCTGCCTTAGAGCAGATCGAAAACAACGACACGGAGGAAGGCGTTCGCAACCAGGCGTGGGATGCGATCGCCGATATCAAGGATGCCGTCAATGCGCGGCACAAAAAGGCCGCGGCGCAATAAGCGCCGCGGCCGGATGAAAGTTGGGCGCGAGTCGCTTATTTGAGCGAGCCCAGCGCCGCTTGCGCCGCGGCCAGCCGCGCGATCGGCACGCGATAGGGCGAGCATGAAACATAGTTCAACTTTAGCTGATGGCAAAACGCAACACTCGAGGGCTCGCCGCCATGCTCTCCGCAGATACCGATCTTTAAGTCCGGCCGGCGCTCGCGTCCTCTCTCGACTGCTTGACGCATCAGGGCGCCGACGCCCACGCGATCCAGCACCAGGAATGGATCGTCCTTGAGGATCTTCTTCTCTAAGTACGTGGGAATGAACGAGCCCTCGGCATCATCGCGGCTGTAGCCGTACGTCGTCTGCGTGAGATCGTTGGTTCCAAACGAAAAGAACTCCGCGACTTCGGCGAGCTCACCCGCCACAACGCAGGCTCGCGGCAGTTCGATCATCGTCCCAATCCGATAGGCGAGTTTGCAATCGTGCTGCGCGAGCACTTCGTCAGCAACGGCCTTTGCCGCGGTGTATGTGGCGCCCATCTCTTCTGAAGTTCCGACGCCCGGAATCATAACGTCGGGCCGTGCGTCAATGCCCTGTCGTTTCAGCTCGCAGGCCGCCTCGAAGATCGCGCGGACCTGCATCGCATAGATTTCCGGATAGACGATGCCGAGACGGCAAACCCGCAGGCCGAGCATCGGGTTCTGCTCGTGCATCTGCTGCACACGCCGCAGTATCGCAAACTTCGTTTGGTACTCGGCATCTTGCTCGCCGCGCTGCAAGCGCAGTTCGGTCGTTTCAACCAAGAGCTTTTCAAGTGACGGTAAGAACTCATGCAGCGGCGGATCGAGTAGGCGAATCGTCACCGGATAACCGCGCATCGCCTTAAGGATGCCTTCGAAATCACCACGTTGGATCGGCAGCAAGTTTGCGAGGGCTTGGGCGCGAGCTTCCGGCGTATTCGCCAAGATCATCTGCTGCACGATCGGCAAGCGATCGGGTTGCATGAACATGTGCTCGGTGCGGCATAGGCCAATTCCGGTCGCGCCCAGATCGCGCGCTTTGCGCGCATCGTCAGGCGTATCGGCGTTTGCCCAAACCTCCATCGTGCGTACTTCGTCTGCCCATGACAAGAACTCGGCGAGCCATTCAGGCAACTTTGAGGGCGGGTCGATCAATGCGAGCCGCTGCGCAATCACGTTGCCGGTCGACCCGTCGATCGTGATCCAATCACCTTCGCGGAGCGCCGCACCGTCGATCGAGAGGGTACGCGCGCGCGGATCGATGCGCAGCGCTTCACAGCCGGCCACGCAGGGCTTGCCCATCCCGCGGGCGACGACCGCGGCATGCGACGTCGCACCTCCCTTGGCCGTCAATACGCCGCACGCCGCGATCATGCCGTGGACGTCATCGGGCGTCGTTTCGTTGCGCACGAGGATCGTGTCTTTTCCTTGCTCTCTCCACGCGACCGCTGCATCCGGATCGAAGACGATTTGACCTGTCGCCGCCCCCGGCGACGCATTGAGCCCTTTGCACGCCGCATCGAACTTTTGCGCCGGGTCGATGCGCGCATGGAAGAGTTGGTCGAGCGATGCCGCATCGACTCTGCTGACCGCCTCGCCCTTTGAGATGATGCCCTCCGCGACGAGCGCCATCGCGATCCGTACGGCCGCTTGTGCGGCGCGCTTACCGTTGCGCGTTTGCAGCATGTACAACTTTCCGCGTTCGACCGTGAACTCGAGGTCCTGCATGTCCCGATAGTGCCGCTCGAGTTTGTGCGCGATCTCGACGAATTGCGAGTATACCTTTGGCTGCGAACGCTCGAGGTCGGAAATGCTCTCCGGCGTGCGGATCCCGGCGACGACGTCCTCGCCTTGCGCGTTACGCAGATACTCGCCATAGAGCGCGCGCTCGCCGGTGTTTGGATCGCGCGTGAAAGCAACGCCCGTTCCCGAGTCATCGCTCAGGTTGCCGAAGACCATCGCGACGACGTTGACCGCCGTCCCCCAATCATCGGGGATCTTGTGGAAGCGCCGGTACTCGATCGCACGCTTTGAGTTCCAGGACTCGAAGACGGCGCGGATCGCGAGGGTCAGCTGTTCGCCGACGTCCCCAGGAAACACACGTCCGCTCCGCTCGAGGACGATCGCCTTGAACTCGGCAACGAGTTGACGCCACGTCTGCGCATCGATCTCAGGGTCGATGCGGACACCAAGCCGTTCTTTTGCCGCTGCGATCTTTTGCTCGAAGACGTGCTTTTCGACGTCCAAAACGACGTTCGAGAACATCATGATGAAACGGCGATACGCGTCCCACGCGAAGCGGTCGTTACCGGTCATCGCAGCCAGCGCTTGGACCGTCCGATCGTTCAAACCTAAATTGAGGATCGTGTCCATCATGCCGGGCATCGACGCGCGCGCGCCGCTGCGGACCGAAACGAGCAGCGGGTTGGCGGGATCGCCGAAGCGCTTGCCGGTCTGCTTTTGCAGCTGCTCCATCGCGGCATCGATCTGCTCTTGCAGCCGATCGGGGTAGCGGCCGCCGTGCGCAAAATACTCCAAGCACGCTTGGGTCGTAATCGTAAAGCCATCCGGAACCGGCAAGCCGGCGCGGGTCATCTCGGCTAAGCCGGCGCCTTTGCCGCCGAGCAGTTCGCGCATCGTGGCGTCGCCCTCGTCGAAAAAGTAGACGAACTTCGGCGCCGTGCTAGAGGCGTTCACCTAGGTATCCGTCGAGCGCATCGATTGCCACGCGCTCCTGTTTCATCGAATCGCGCTCGCGTACGGTCACGCTGCGATCCTGGACCGTTTCGTAGTCGACGGTCACGCAGAACGGTGTGCCGATTTCATCCTGACGGCGATAGAGCTGCCCGATGTTTCCTTCGTCGTATTGTGTCCGAAACGCGGCGTGCAATCCCCGCTCGATCGAGCGCGCGGTTTCCACGAGCTGCGGCTTGTTGCGAGCCAGTGAGAAAACGGCAACCTGCAGCGGAGCGATCTTGGGATGGAAGCGCAGGACCATACGCTCCGTTTCTTTGCCGTTGGGATCGATGCCCTGTTCGCGTTCGCAGGCGTCCACCAGCATCGTCAGAGCCGTCCGATCCATGCCTGCCGAACTTTCGATCAGAAGCGGCGTGTAGTGCGTCTTCGTGCCCTCGTCGAAAAACCTCAGGTCCTTACCGGAGAGCTTCATGTGCGCGTCGAGGTCGTACGTGCCGCGGTGGGCGATCGATTCCAATTCGCCCCACCCCCAGGGAAAGAGATATTCGACGTCAACGCCGGCTTTGGCGTAGTGAGGGCGCTCCTGCTCGGTCAGTTCGTAAAAGCGCAACCGCTCGGATTTAACCCCGTAATCCGCGTACCATCTCTTGCGCGCCTCCACCCAGTTCCGAAAATGTTCGAGATCTCGCCCATCGTCCGGCACAAAGTATTCAAGTTCCGCCTGTTCGAACTCGCGCAGGCGATAGGTGAGATTTCCGGGCGTGATCTCGTTGCGAAAGGCCTTGCCGAACTGAGCGACTCCAAAAGGCGGCCGCTTGCGCGCCGTCTGATAGATGTTCTTGAAGTTGACGAAGATGCCCTGAGCGGTTTCAGGCCGCAGGTAGGTTTGCGACGCCGTGTCTTCCATCGGTCCAAGCGAGGTCTTCAGCATCAGGTTGAAGTTGCGCGGTTCCGTGAACGAGCCTTTGGTGCCGCAATCCGGACACTGATCGAGATTTGCGAGTTGGTCCGCGCGAAACCGGTGCTTGCAGACCTTGCAGTCGACCAACCGATCGTGGAACGCATCGAGGTGCCCAGACGCCTTCCACACGAGCGGGTGCATGAGGATCGATGAGTCGAACGCGACGACATCGTCGCGCAGGGTGACGATTTCGCGCCACCACGCCTCCTTGACATTGCGCTTGAGCAACGCGCCGAGCGGCCCATAATCGTAAACGCCCGCTAACCCGCCGTACAGTTCGCTGGATTGAAAGATAAAACCGCGGCGCTTTGCAAGCGCCGTGATTTCTTCCATAGTAACACGTGAGGCCTGCGGCTCGGCCACTAGGAAATCCGCTCGCTAAAGATCAATTGGTTGCAAGAGGGATCGAGCACACAGACCTCGCGCGTTCCCCACTCCTTCGTTTCGATTGCCGGGTTCATATAACGGTAGCTTTTTGCGCCAAGTTCTCGATGCAATTCCTCCAGACCGCTAACCTCCACGACAACGTGCGCCCCGGGACTACCATCCCCATGATGTTCACTGAGAAAAAGCACCAACCCGTCGCGGGAGATCCCCATAAACAACGGCGCGTTGTCGTCGAATCTGTGCTCAAACTCCACGGAAAATCCAAGATAGTCCAGGTAAAACTCGCGCGCCTTTGCAACGTCGAACATCCTTAGGATGGGGACTGCGCGCTTAAGCATGGCTTGTTTGCAGAAACGCGCTCGCCACGCGTTTGGGAGCGCGTGCAAGCCAAGCCTCCAAAATCAACTGCTTGAGGTCCTGGCGCGCGATCCGCCCGAGCCGTACGAGCACCGCGGGGTAGCCGTCGAAGTGGGGTGTCGTAAAAAAAACATCCGGATCGCTCGCGAGTAAAACATCCTTCATCTCGAGGTCGGCGGTACGGACGCCCAAAATCGGCCCGGTGGGTGCACCGTCTCCGAGCGCTGCGAGGTCCGACTTGCGGAGCGGCCTGTCCCACACGAAGAGCTTGTCGTTGACCGTCCAAGCCGGCTTGCCGCTGATGAGCTTTGTTCGCTTGTGCCCGGAAGCGCCAGCGCGAGCCGGCGGACGTCACCCCAAGTAGCCATGCGCGGCTCTTCGACACCGAGCCCGGGGGCCCGTCGCCCGGAACACCGTCAAGACTCACCTTGCGCCGTTTCACGCTTGGGCCAGTTCCAGGCACAAAGCTAGCGCGTGGGACTCGCTAATGTCCCTACGAGTGAGGGACGCGTTCGTTGCAGCCGTTCTTCGATACCTCAGGATGACGCGGAAACTGTTGCGGCTTTATGCGCTTTAGGCTGCGTCTCAACACGCAATTGCCCGCAGGCCGCCGCGATGTCGCGCCCCATGTTCGCGCGAACCGTGACCGGAACGCCGCGCCCCTCCAGGATCTTGGCAAACCGCCAAATCGTGGGTTCTCGCGTCGCTGCGAATTCGCCGCTCGGCGTCGCGTTGTACGGGATCAGGTTGACGTGGTACAGACGGCCTTGCATCAACCCCGCAAGCTCAGCCGCGTGCTCGACCGAATCGTTGACCCCCTCGAGCATCACATATTCGAAGAAGACCTTGCGCTTGGTCTTCGCGACGTAACCTTCGCAGGCGGCCAAGAGCGATGCGAGGTTCCAGCGCCGATTAACCGGCATCATATTGGACCGTAAGGCATCGTTTGGCGCATGCAAAGATATGGCAAGATTTACCTGCACCGCTTCTTGCGCGAAGCGATCGATCTGCGGCACCAAACCGACCGTCGAGATCGTAATGTGCCGATGCCCCAAGCCAAAACCGTGCGGATCGTTCAGCAATGCGACCGCGTTCATGACCGGCTCGTAGTTCGCAAACGGTTCGCCCATCCCCATGAAGACGACGTTCGTAGTGCGCTTGCCTCTTCGTGCAAGGTCGCGCGCAAAGTAGCGCGCTTGGTCGAAGATCTCGGTCGCGGAGAGCTGACGCGTGAATCCGGCCTGCCCCGTGGCGCAAAAGCTGCAGGCATACGCGCAGCCCGCCTGGCTCGAAATGCACACGGTATTCCGATCGGCAAAATGCTCCATTAACACCGCTTCGACTTCTGCTCCGTCGTGCAAGCGAAAGAGTGCCTTAGTCGTCTGTCCGTCGCTGGAGCGCTGCACCAAAACGGGCGTCAGTGAATCGAAATGAAAGTTTAGCGCGCCTAACGCGGCGCGCAGCTCTGTGGAGAACACCGTGACCTCAGCGATATCGCCTAGGAGCTCGCGCGCCGCGGCGCGGTACAGCTGAGCGATTCGGTACCTCTTTAGCTCTAAGCGGCGCGCGAAAGCCTCGCCGTCAGCCAAACCGATGGCGCGTGACTTATCGTCGATCCAAATCCTGCGAGCATCTCTGGTCACGGCGCCCATCGTACCATAGCGCGGTTACCGGGTCGAGCGAGCGAGACGCTCTTGAGACGCGAAATACGGAGCATCTACTCGTCAAAGAGCGACGATTGTTCGGCTTGCGCTGCGTTCTTGTTGGCTTTGTCGCTAAGTTCTGCGAGTTTGGCGCGCACCAGCTTGAGGTCCGTCCACACTAGACGCTTGACGCCCGTGATTTCTGCGCCGGTCTGTCGTAGAACGTAGGCTGGGTGAAAGGTCACCATCAGCGGGATGTTGCTCGGGCCGCTGTACCAGGAGCCACGCTGTTTGGTGATTTGGAACGTCGACCCGAGGAACGACTTCGCCGCAGGAGCGCCCAGTGCGAGGATCACATCCGGCTGCACGATCTCTATCTGCTCGTCGAGGAAGGGACGGCAGTTCGCCATCTCGGCGGGATCCGGCGGTCGATTGCGCACGGATCCACCGTCGGTCAACGTCGGTCGACATTTGACGGTGTTGCAGATGTAAACGTCTTCGCGGGGCAGATCGATTGCGGCCAGCATCTGATCGAGTAATGCGCCCGCGCGCCCAACAAACGGGCGTCCTAACCGATCCTCGGTTTCGCCCGGACCTTCGCCGACCGCCATTAGGCGCGCACAGGGATCGCCTTCGCCGTAGACGTTGTTGCGGCGCGCATACCCAATCTCGCATTTCCGGCAAGCGGCGGCTTTAGTCGCCGCTCGAGCTAGCTGTTTCTCACGCTGGGCGCGCTCCGCAAGGCTCACTGCGCGCTAACATCTTTCCAGCAACACAGCGTGCCCAAAGCAGGCCACCTTCGTACCTTCAGCGGTTTCGCTCGTTTGGAACTGCACGTTGATGATGCCGTTGGCACCCATCGCAGCGCCGTGCTTACGCATCTGCGCTAGCGACTCTTCTCGCGCCTTCTCGGCTTCCGTAAGGTATTCGATCGGGGCCAGCCCCACGAGCAGGCCGATCCCGCGCAATGTTTCACGAAGCACGTCGCGTGGATGAACGGCCACGCCCTGCGCGTAGCCCAGCGTTCGCACGATGCGAAACCCATCCACGCGATCTAAGGTAACGACCGCTTCGGGCGCGATCATCGTGCCAGCCAGCGCCGCGCGAGCAGAGCCGCGCCCCAAGCGAGCACGCCATAGAGCACATAGCGGCCGGCCAGCGCCGCGCTCAGCGTATAAAACCAAAGCCGCCCGTGATGTTTGATCCAGTATTTACGGCGCGAGCGCTGTTTGTACGACTCAACGCCTCGCCCGCCGGAACTGCCTTGCCCCGCGTGCGTGGCCGACGCTGAGGGAACAAACCAGGCTTCGTAACCGGCGTCGGCCACGCGGCGCGCAAGATCGACCTCTTCGTGGTACATGAAGAATCGTTCGTCGAAGCCGCCGATCTGCTCGAGTACGCTGCGCCGCAACATCAGCGCGGCGCCGATAAGAAGGTCGACCCGCCGTTGGCTTGCGTAGTGCCACGCGCGTAGCGATGCCCCGTTGGCGAAGCGTCTAAAGAGCGGCCATTCACCCCAAGCGCTCGAGCGCAGAAATGCGCCCGTCCACGTATCGAACTCTCCGCATGACTCCTCGATGCGCCCATCTGCTTGGTAGACCTTCGGGCCTGCAAGCGCGCAGCGCGGATGACGCTCCATGAAGGCGACGAGCTCGGAAAGCGCGCCGGCCTTCACCGTTGCGTCGGGGTTCAACAAGAACAGGTACGGTGACCGGGTTTGCGCGAGCGCACGGTTGACGCCGGCGCCAAAGCCGAGGTTCCTTCGATTTTCAAGAATTCGCACCCGGCCATCGTACCGCTCGCGCAAGAGGTCCAGGCTGCCATCCGTCGAGCCATTGTCGGACACGACAATGGTCGCGAACGACGGATCGGCGCGCAATTCCGGCAGAGCAAAAACGGAATCGATGGCCAGCGGAATGTGCTCGGCATCGTTCCAATTGACGAGGATTACGTCAACGAGGCTCATCGCGCTTGCGCGAGCATGCGGCGCTGTTGCAGATAGGGCCAAATGAAAAGATCGATCGTGCCATCAAGTACCGCTTGCGTGTTGCTGGTCTCGACGTTCGTGCGATGGTCTTTGACCAGGTTGTAAGGGTTGAGGACGTACGAACGGATCTGCGAACCCCACTCGTTTGCCTTTCGCTCGCCGCGCAGTTCGGTCAATTTCTGATCGCGGGCTTGCAGCTCGCGCTGCACGAGCTTGGCGCGCAAGATGCTCATCGCGACCTCACGGTTCTGTAACTGCGAGCGCTCTTGCTGAGAGGCGACGATCGTATTGGTCGGTACGTGTATGACGCGCACGGCCGACTCGGTCTTGTTCACGTACTGGCCGCCTGCGCCGCCGGCTTTGAACGTTTCAACCCGCAAGTCTTCGGGTTTGATTTCGACTTTGGTAGCCTCGTCTGCCCCAATCTCCGGTATCACGTCGACGCCCGCAAACGACGTGTGACGGCGATGCGCTGCGTCAAATGGCGAGATGCGTACCAGACGATGCACGCCCCGCTCGCTTTCCAACATTCCGTAGGCGTTACGCCCACGGATGAAAAACGTCACCGACTTTAGGCCGGCTTCGTCGCCCGGCGATTCCTCGGCAATCTGCGTCTCGAACCCCTTGCTCTCAGCCCAGCGCAAGTACATTCGCAGAAGCATCTGGGTCCAGTCTGCCGCGTCTACGCCGCCGGCGCCCGCGAAAATGCTGACGATCGCGTTGTGATCGTCGAACTCGCCTTCGAACGTCGCTTCGACCTCGAGCGCCTCGAGCTCACCTTCCGCACTTGCGAGGCTCGCGTTGATCTCCGCATCCGCGCCGGGCTCGTCGGCCAGCAGCTGGGCGGTTTCGCGAGCATCGCGCAGGCTGCGTTCGATCGACGCCATCTGCTCGAGTTCGCCGCGCAGGTCCGCGAGTTGTTTCATGACGCGCTGCGCAGCGGCGGCGTCGTTCCAGAAACCCTCGGCGTGGGAACGGCGTTCCAGCTCGCTTACGGCGCGCGTCTTCCCCGAATAGTCAAAGGCGCTCCTTGAGCGTACGCAGGCGCTCGGAGAGGCGCGCGAGGCTCGTTAAGTGCGTGTCGCTCATAGCGGCGCAGGATTTTCCTTGGGCGCAAGCAGGACCCCTTGGGCAGCGCGGACGGCGGCGTGAATGACGCTTGCACGACAGGGGAGGAACGATGAATCAGCTCTCTGTGCCGCTTGAGCGGCCACCGCAATTCGACATGCAGCCGTCTGCGTTTTCCGACCCCAGTGGGGATTCGAACAATTTGAATGCGTTTGCACCGCCAGGGCTCTCACAGGCCGACGCGATCTCTACGTGGCCGGCGCAGGCGCAAAATCCGGACCAAGGCGGCAACCAAGCCGGCCTCTTCTCTGGCTTTGCTTCAACGCTTGGTTTCGGCGGCATCGGACCTCTCGTGCAGCAACTCATGGGCCTCTTGCAACAGTTGGTCCAGATGCTTTCGGGCAGCGGCACTAGCCCGGGCGGCTTAGCCTCAGGCGGTCCGATCGCAGCCGGCTCTGAAGAGTATTTTCGGCAGGCGGCTGGGAGTTCGGCGGGCGATCCGCATCTGTCGTTCAATGGAACCGACGGCGCCAATCACCTGGAAACATCGCGGTTCGACAGCATGACCGATCATCCCGATCTGCTCGATTCTAATTCATTTAGGGGCGGCTATCGAATCTCCACCCAAGTGACTTCTCCCAACGCAAACGGCGTAACGTTGAATCAGAGCGCAACGCTCTCGACGAACTTCGGCCGTACGCGCGTGTCATTGGACGGCAGCGGAAATGCAACGATCACGCGGTGCGGACAGCCGGTAAGCATCACCGCCGGCCAAACGCTCGACCTCGGCAACGGTCAAACCGTAACGGAAAATGTCAACGGCTCTTTGACCATTGTGAACACCGCTCCCAACGGCGGCAAGATCTCGACGACGCTGGCAACCAATGCAGCCGGGGGAGTCGACGTGTCGGCGGATGCAACCGGCGTCAATCTAGGCGGCGACCTCGTCGCCGAAGCCCAACGCACGCCGCAGTTCTGGTTCCCACCGCTGCCCAACAACCTGCGGGTCTCCGCAGAACCTCCGCCGCAGTTCGGTCCGCAATTCGGCCCTATACGTGAGTAGATTTCGAGACCTTACGTTGCTGACCGCGGCTTTCTGGCGGATATCAAGAATTGTAGGCCGCCGAGATAGCCGCGTCGGCACGACCAATAAAAATACAAACTTGAACCCAGGAAACCCGCTCCCGATAACCGTTCGAGCAAATCCCAGCCAAAGTGATAGTAGCAGAGTACGCCCTGCGCGTTGAGCGGGTCGCCATGGTACTCGGGCGCCAGCAAATGCTCAATCGAACCTCGGACGTCAAGTCGAGCGCGCACAAGAGTCTGTGCGGACTCAAGCAAGAACGGCACGCTAATCATGAGCCATCCGCCAGGCTTTAGACACCTAAAACACTCGCAGATGGCGCGGCCGTACTCCGGCACGTGCTCGAGAACGTCAGCCGTACAAATGGCATCTACGGATCCTTCCCTTAAAGACAGCTGCGTCAGATCTTCATTTCGAAGACCAAGCTTGTTCGACTGACCCGGCAGTGTGCCGTCGCCCAGCAATTCGCTTCCGATCGTGTTAGGATAGCGGTTCTTTAGAGCTCGGAAAAATGGCGTCGTCTGCTCCGTTACGTAGATCGTCGTTGATCGTCCGAATTCTAGCTGAGATTCCATGAAGTCAATCATTGCGCGCTGCCGATTCGGTAACTTGCACCGACGGCAAACAAGCCGTTCGCGCCAATTGGGGACCCTAACGCCTTCTTGATTTGCGGCTGAGTAAAGAAAATCGACCGTAAAGGCCGAGTCTCGATGACACACCGCGCAGTATCCACCAATCGCAAAGTAGTCGCTTCGGGGAATCAGCGCTTTCTCAAAATTGGCGCGACTGTCTAAGAGCGCCGCATGCGCCTCGGCCCACGCGTCGTATTCATCAATGGTTGAGAACCGCGGGAAAAAGGCCGTGCGTCCGGGGCCTGAAGGCGCAACGTCATGCAGTTCGCCGGCTACGTCTGGGATAACTAGGGGGACCCGGCGGCCGATGCGGCGCGCGCGTGCGAGGAGCCTACTTAGGCGGCTCTGACCTTGCTGGTTTAAACCCCGCAACAAGACTCGCTACCGCTACGCTGCCGCCCCGTGACACTTCTTATATTTTTTGCCCGAACCGCACGGACAAAGCTCATTCCGGCCGACCTTCGCTTCCACCCGAACGGGTTTGCGCGGCTCCCCATCCTCGGCGTTCGTGTGCACGACGCGCTGCGGTTTTCCGGGCGCCGGCCCTAACAGCTGTTCTGCGGACGCAGCATCGATGCGCGAGGGCTGCGCGGTGATCTCGCCGGAAGGGATCGCCTCGAACATCGGCGGCGCTTCCATTTCCTCGGGTGGGCCATGCTGCACGACGACGTGGAAGACGCCTTTGATCGCTTCATCGGCGATATTGCTCTTGAGATCTTCGAAGATCTCGTAAGCTTCTTTTTCATATTCGACGCGAGGATCTTTTTGTCCGTATCCGCGTAAGCCGATGCCGGTCTTTAGCGCGTCCATAACGTGCAGGTGGTCCACCCATAAGCGATCGATGATCGGCAGCATCAGCCAGCGCGACTCGACGACACGCATTATGTCCGGCGTGATCTCTTGTTCCTTTGCTTCGTAGGCGGCAATCGCAGCGTCGCGCAGCCTCTTGCGAATCTCCTCACGATCGAGCTTTTCGAGGCCGATCGTACTCTTGACCGGAAAAATCAAGTCGAGTTCGTTTAGAATTTCCGGGAGGTCCCACTCGCTGGGGTGCATGTTTTCGCCGGCGTACTGGTCCACGAGATCGTCGACTTTCTGTTCGAGCGTCTGGAGCATGAACGCGCGAGAATCGAACTTCCCTTCGAGAATCGCGCGCCGATCACCGTAGACCACTTCGCGCTGCTTGTTCATGACGTCGTCGTATTCTAGGACGTACTTGCGCGCTTCGTAGTTGTGGTTTTCGACCTTGCGTTGCGCACGTTCCAGTGACTTGGTCACGAGCGCGGCCTCGATCGGGGTTTCATCGCTGAACCCGACGCGGTCCATGATCGCGCTCATGCGCTCTCCAAAAAGACGCATCAGCTCATCTTCGAAAGAAACGTAGAACCGGGTGCTGCCCGGATCGCCTTGGCGGCCCGAACGGCCGCGCAACTGATTGTCAATCCGCCGCGATTCGTGGCGCTCGGTGCCAATGATGTGCAGGCCACCCATTTGCGGGATGCCTTCACCAAGTTTGATGTCGACGCCGCGGCCCGCCATGTTGGTGGCGATCGTCACCGTACCGAACTGGCCGGCATCCTTGATGATCTGGGCCTCCTGCTCGTGGTATTTCGCATTTAGAACGCTGCACTCGACGCCGCGCCGACGCAGCTTCGCCGCCAAGAGTTCCGACTTTTCGATCGAGCGCGTGCCGACCAATACCGGCCGGCCTTTTTGGTGCTCGGCGATGATCTCATTGATGATCGAATCGAATTTTGCGTTTTCGCTCTTGTAGACGATATCTGAGAAGTCGCTGCGAATCATCGGTCGGTTGGTGGGAATGACGATGACATCTAGGCCGTAGATGTCACGGAACTCGCGCTCCTCGGTCTTGGCGGTGCCCGTCATCCCGGCCAGTTTATCGTAAAGCCGGAAGTAATTCTGGAACGTGATCGTGGCCAGCGTCTGATCTTCGCTGCGCACCTTGATGCCTTCTTTGGCCTCGATTGCCTGGTGAATGCCGTCAGAATAGCGGCGGCCGTACATCAACCGCCCGGTAAATTCGTCAACGATGATCACCTCGCCATCCTTGACAATGTACTGCTGATCCTTATGGAAAAGGTTCCACGCCTTGAGCGCGGCGTTGAGCTGATGCGTCAATTCGAGATTGCGTTGCTCGTAGAGATTGGTAACGCCGAGCATTTTCTCGACTTTTGCCACGCCGGCTTCCGTGATCGGGACGGCGTGCGCTTTCTCATCGACCGTATAATCCTCGTCCTTTTTGAGCCGCGGGATGATCTGCGCGAACTTGGCGTACAGCTCGGTGGCTTCTTGGCCTTGCCCGCTGATGATCAGCGGCGTGCGCGCCTCATCAATCAAGATCGAATCGACCTCGTCCACAATCGAGTAGAAGAGGTCACGCTGAACCATATCCTCGAGCTGCCACGCCATGTTGTCGCGCAGATAGTCGAAGCCGACTTCGTTGTTCGTGACGTAGGTGATATCGGAGTTGTAGGCCGCACGTCGTTCGACGCTGTCGAGTCCGTGTTGAATGACGCCGACCGATAACCCCAAAAACCGATAGATCGGACCCATCCATTCAGCATCCCGGCGCGCGAGGTAGTCGTTGACCGTGACGATGTGCACGCCTTTTCCGACGAGCGCATTTGTGTATGCGGCGAGCGTCGCGACGAGAGTCTTCCCCTCACCGGTCTTCATCTCTGCGACCTTGCCCTCGTGAAGTACTTGGCCGCCGATCAACTGCACGTCGAAGTGGCGCATGCCGACAGTGCGCTTGGCAGCCTCTCGACACACGGCGAAGCTTTCCGGAAGAATCGCATCGATCGATTCTCCGTTTTCCAAACGCTGGCGAAACTCGGTCGTCTTCGCGAGCAGCGCTTCGTCTGAAAGCGCTTGCACCTGCGGCTCGAGCGCATTGATCAGTTCGGCAGTGCGGCGAAAACGCACGACTTCACGCTCGTTGCTGTCAAAGAGCGTCTTCAGGAAGGTCATACGGAGTCTAGAACGTTCGGCGGGCGCGGCAGTTGCACCGCTGCGGCCAAGAAGGGGAACGCTTCCTTTACCCGGGGCGCTAGGGCGCGAACGCGAGGCCGATCACGTTGCCCGGCGGCGTAATCGTGACCGAAGGGGCGACGTTGACGTTGCCTTTCAAATTCGGCGGAAAGACTAGAATCTTTCCGTTTCCGTTGCAAATGTAGATGTTCCCCGAGCTATCTACCTTGACGTCCGTCGGGCTGCTAAGCGTCGTGAGGTTCCCACCGATCGTCGTGATCGGAGGAACGTTGCCATTCTTGCTCGTGATAACGCTTGCCGCAAAGACCAGAATCCGCGAGGTTGCGACATCCGAGACGTAGACGTTGCCCGCGACGTCCAGCCCGAGTCCAGTCGGCGTGTTTAGCGTCGTCATCGGGCCACCGATCGTGATCGTGGGCGCGATGTTGCCCGACGCGCCGCCGGAAAAAACTCCGATCGTGCCGGCTCCCGCATTTGCGACGTAGATCCTTCCGCCAGAATCAAGGACCAGTCCGACGGGCGCGTTGAGTCCGGTCGCCGACCCCGCGATCGCTCCACCCGGTGTATTGCCCGAGGTACCGGGCGGAAAGATCAGGATCGAATTGACCAGCCCCGGCGCCGGCCCGACATTGGCCACGTAGATGTTGTCGACGGAGTCCACGCCGATCCCGCGCGCCGAGCCAAGCGAGGTGAGATTGCCGGTAATCGTTGCGACCGGTATCACGTTCCCGGTGGCCTGCGCTGCATACACGGTGACCGTGCCGACCGTGGTACCCGCGTTGTAGTTGCTGACGTACAACCGCTTCGAGCTATCGAACGCCACGTATTGCGGGCCGTTCATGGCGGTGTTGTTGCCCGCGATCTGGTTGATCGGCATCGTGGAGGAGTTCGGGTTGGGCGGGTAGATGGAAATCGCGTTCTGCGTGCTATTGGTCACGTAGAGCGAGAGCGTCGTGAAGTTGGGGCCGACGCTGATCGCGCCGGTCGACGAACTGCAGGCGATCAAGCCGGCAGCCGCAATCGTGCTGAGGGATCGGGTGGCAACGCGAGCGAGCATACTATCTCCTGTGGATTGGAAGCGGCTCTTCCGGCCCCTCGTTTTAGGTCCCGCCGACGACTTTCCTTGGAAGAACGACACTACCGACTAGATTTTCAGCCCGTGCGTGACGATCGCGTACACGATTACAGCGAGCACGACCAGCGCCAAGACAACGATCCCGACGACGCGGCGGACGTAGGCCGGCCGGCTGGACGTGGTGTCGATGATTTGGCGCGGCACGAGCGCTTTAGACCGCCCGCCTGGCGGGATGGTTCATCTCTTGCGGCGACACCCGCGCCAAGAGCTGGCTGACCGTGACGAATTGATAGCCGCTTTTGCGGAAACGAGCCACAATCTCCGGCAGCATTTGTATCGTGGCCAGGTTACCGTTGTGCAAGAGAACTATCTCCGGGGCCGTTGCGTGCTTCTCGAGATGCATCGCCAGCGCACGCGTGCCTACCTTGCGCCAGTCTCCGCCGTCATCGGTCCAAAAGATCGTGCGATAGCCCAGACGCTGCGCGACAACCAGCGTCGCCTCGGTGTAACGACCGTGCGGCGGGCGAAACAGCGTGTCGATTCCCGGATCGGTCGCATACCGCCGCAAGACGCTGCGCCCTTTGACTAACTCCGCCCGCACCGCTGCATCCGACAATTTATCCAAGTCCGGGTGCGAATAGGTGTGGTTACCGATTTCATTGCCGGCCCGTTCGATGCGTCGCGTCAGTTCGGGAAATTGCTCGGCGTCGCGCCCAATCAGGAAAAAGGTCGCCGGCACGTGCAGATCGTGCAACGCGTCCAAGAGGAGCGGTGTAGTGACTGCGGAGGGGCCGTCGTCGAAGGTCAGCGCGATCAAGCGCGGACGGTTCGAGCGATCGCCGCCCCGGCCCGCGTGCAGCAGCCGTGCCAAGCGCGCGTCCAAATCGGTCGATACGGCCCGGTGCACATCCATCTTCGGCGTGATGACGGCCGGCGTTACCGCTGCACTCGAATGAACGAACAGCCGGTAACCGAGGTAGCATAGCACGGCCGCGCCAAGCGCAATGATTGCCCCCCGGCCGAGTCGGTTCACTTGAGCGAGGCTTGCGGCGCCGCTGCGGCGAGAAGGTCTCTACCCAAGATGACCGTGACGTCGCTGGTCGGCGGCGTGGTTGCGGCATCGGTCAGGATCGGGACATTGCGAAACGGCGTGGGGAGCGCGGCGCGTACCTTGGAGCCCGCTAGCATCAGCGCAGTATGATCGTGGATCTCCGTTGCCGCGTACGCCGCGGACGCGTTGGAGACATCGGCGATCATGAAGCCCTTGAGGTGCAAGGCGTTGGCGACTTTGCGGGCTTCGCCCGGGAGGCCCGTGCCGTTCATCACCTGGACCCGCACGCTGGCGGGAGCGATGTTTGCCAGCTGATCGGCTCGGGGCGAACTCGCCGGCGCGGGTGTCGGCAAGAGCAGCCCTAGGACGAGTTTCTTCTTCGCGACGTCATCGGAAATCAGAACGTTGCCCGCCGCCGTGTCCCTCGCGTCGACGTAAGGCACTTGCGCCGTCTTGATCGTCTTGGGATCGAGGTTGGCAAACGTTGCGGCTAGGCTGAGCATTTCGGTGCTGGTCATGTTCGTATCGATATTGCGCCGAAAGATGGCGATCAGCGTGCCGGCATGCGCGAGGTCGTTGAACTTATTGTCCCTCAATTTGTTGACGATGATTCGCAGAACTTGCTGCTGGCGCTTGATGCGGCACGGATCGCCGCACTCGTCGTGGCGGAAACGAGCGTAGGAGACGGCTTGCTCGCCATTCATGTGGTGCAGCCCGGGCTTGAAGTGAATGTGCAGGTGGCCCCAGCTGTCGTCGTAATCCATGGCCTGCTGGACCCGCACATCGATGCCGCCGATCGCATCGATGATCGATTTTGATGCGGTGATCCGCAACACGACGTAGCGGTCGAAGGCCGGAATTTCGAGGAACTTGGCGATGACGGCTTGGGCCTCGGGTATCCCGCCCTCCGAAAGCGCCTCGTTAATTTTCGCTTCTCGCCCGTCGGGAAGAATCACGTCCATGTCACGCGGCACCGACAGCTCATTGACCCGATGGTTGAGAAAATCCATTCCGTACACTTGAATCACATCGCTGCGCGCAGTCTTCGACGTTTCATAATCGTGCGGATCGTAATCGTAGTCTTTGCCCATCAGCAAGACCACAATCCGATCCTTGCCGAAGACCTCGCGCGGATCGGGCGCAACGGCCTGCGTTAGCGTGGTCAAAAAGTTTTGGTGCTTGGCGAGCGACATCCCGAAGACGCCGGCCGCGGCAGCCATCAAGCCGACGCCCAAGGCCAGCAGGATCGTGCGTAACAAGGATCGTTTTGGCGCCGGTTCGGAGGCCAGATGCTTACCCAACCGATTCAATGTCCTGTTTGAAGCTGAGCGCACCCTGTGGCGGCCGGCCGGCACAAAGCCGGCCGACAAAATCGAAAGGGCCAGCCGCCTCAAGCCTGACGTCGACGAACCCCCCTATGGATGCATCGCCGGCGAAGTAGATGCCGCCGTCGACACCCGGAGCCTCGCCCATCGAGCGGCCGTACCAAGCGAGCGGCTGATCCAAATGAGCGCGCAGCGGGTCGTTAACGCGAAGGCGCCGCTTCTCTTCTACCAGGACGCGAACCACCCGGCCCACCCGGCGCCGGCGAGCTCGCTGGGAAGCCACACGCTGCTCCTCGCGCAAACGAAGCAGGCGCTTGCGCTTGAGGACCGCGGGCACCTGATTTGCCAAGCGAGCGGCCGGCGTTGCATCTTCGCGCGAATACGCGAAGAATCCAACTCGATCGAGTTCGGCGCGCGCGATCCAGGCGGCCAAGTGCTCCACATGTTCTTCGGTTTCGCCGGGAAACCCAACGATGAACGTGCTGCGCAGCGTGACATCGGCGATGCGGCGCCGCAGATCTTCGATGATCTCCAAGTAGCGCTCGCCGTTCGAGGGGCGCAACATGCTGCGCAAAACCTGCGGATGGGTGTGCTGCAGCGGCATGTCAACGTATTTGCATACCTTGGGCAAATATGCCAGCGCGTCGATCAACTCGGGATCGACCGTGGCTGGATAGAGGTAGAGCAGGCGAATCCATTCGATGCCGTCGATCTCGTGCAGCCGCTCGAGGAGCCGGGCCAGCCCGCCTCGCTTGATTCCGCGGTCACGGCCCCACATCGAGCTGTCCTGAGCGATTAAGATCAACTCTTTGGTGCCCGAGCCCGCAAGTGCGCGAGCTTCTTTGAGAATCGATTCCTCGCCGCGGCTCCGAAACGCGCCTCGCAACTGTGGGATGATGCAAAACGTGCACGGATGATCGCAGCCCTCGGCGATTTTCAAGTACGCAGTGGCCTTTGGCGTCGTCACCAAGCGCGGCAGAAAATCATGCTCGGGCTCGGCATCGAACTGCAGGCGAACGGGATGGTGACCGGCGCGCGCGTCCTCAAGCAGCTCGGCGATCCCACCGTACGCACCGGTGCCTACGATGCCGTCAATTTCAGGCACGAGTGATTGCAGCTGCTGGCCGAAGCGCTGCGCCAAACAGCCCGCTACGATCAGCTGCTGGTGCGGCTTCTTTTGCGCCGCGACCTCCAGGATCGCTTCGGTAGATTCCGCTTTGGCAGGATCGATGAAGGCGCACGTGTTGATGATGACCGTGTCCGCCTCGTCGGCGCTCGCGCAAAGCCCCCACCCCGCCGATGCGAGCTTAGCAACCATGACCTCGGTATCAACGAGGTTCTTCGCGCAGCCTAAACTGACAAAGCAAACCTTCATCGATAATTGACGAACTGCAAAGGCAACTCGAAATCCAGCGCGCGCAACGACTCTTGCACCTTCTGCAAATCGTCCTTGCTCCTCGCCGAAACCCGAATCTGCTCGCCTTGAATCTGAGCGTTGACCTTCAGTTTCATCGCCTTGATCGCATCGACGAGCGGCTTGCTCTTTTCTTTCGGTATGCCGGTGCGCAGCGTCACCACGCGGCGCAGCGTGTTTTGCGCGGCGGGTTCGTCTTTCCCCCAATCAAATGCCTTGATCGAAAGTCCCCGGCGCAGCAGCTTGCTCTGCAGCATGTCAATTACATTGCGCATCTTGAGCTCATCGTCCGAAGTGATCGTTATCTCTTTCTCGCTCTCTTCAAGGCTCGTTTTGGAGTGTTTGAAATCGAACCGCCCGGCGATCTCCTTGCGAGTCTGGTTGAGCGCGTTATCCAATTCTTGTGGGTCGATTTTCGACACAACATCGAACGAGTATTCGGTTGCCAAGGTGACTCCTACAGCGTGAAAGTGCGCTCGATGACATCGCCGGGGCCGCCGAGCTTGCCGATCGGTTTGCCGTCAACGAAGAGTTGGACGCCGCCGGCATTGCCGATCCGCACCAGAGCCATGCGACCATGAAACATTTTGGACGTACCGGCGGAAAACGTACCCTCCATACTAACATTTCCGTCAATCGTCACCCGGATCCACGAGGGCGCGGAAATGTGCAGCCCCAGACTGTTTGGCTGCGGCCGCGGCGTCAAACTCACCGCCGGCGAACCGCCGGTTGCGCTTGGCGCCGGGCTATTAGAAGGAAGTGCGAGGTTGCCGGCGCCCGGGCCGGGCCGGCGCAGCGTGAGAGCATTGTAGATAACGAAGGCAATCAAGAAGACGGCCACGGCCCCGGCAATCCAAAGCAACGGCGAAAGTCCGCGCGGACTCCGCTCGCCTACGCCGGCGCCGGGGCTTCGAGCAGCCGATAGGGGGGCCACAGGCAGCGTTCGGTTGAACTCGGCGACCGCGTCTCCGGGATCTAGCCCCAAAAAACGCGCGTAGGTTCGCAGGAACCCACGAACGTAGACCGGGGCGCCGATCGCGCGCCAGTTTTCGGCTTCGATCTCTGCCAGATAGACCGCCCGAATGTGGATGTCTTCGGCAACCTCCGACAGCGAAAGGCCGCGCGCTTCACGCGCCGCCCGAAACTGTGCGCCGACGGCAGGCATGGACTTTGAGTTTGCGTCCGCACCCTGTTATCCTGTTGTTATCAAACCGATGAAAAGAGCACGTGTCATCGCCGCAATGAGCGGAGGAGTCGATTCCGCGGTCGCCGCCGGTTTGCTATGCGAAGCCGGATACGAAGTCATTGGCGTCACGATGAAGATGTACTCGCCGACGAAGGCGCCGCATGCAAAATCGTGCTGTGGAGCCGACGACTTCGACGATGCTCGCAGGAGCGCGGCCCACTTGGACATTCCCCACTACGTGTTGAACTTCGAAGAAACGTTCCGCCGGAACGTCATCGACCGGTTCGCCGATGCCTATGCCGCCGGCCGAACGCCGAACCCGTGCATCGCATGCAACAATTTCGTGAAACTGGGGACATTGCGCGAATACGCGGCGCGCCTCGGGGCGCAATACGTCGCAACCGGCCACTACGCACGCTTGGAACAGCGAGCCGACGGACCGCACCTTTACCGCGGCACGCGTGCGAAAGACCAGGCCTACGCCTTAGCTCAACTCTCGCGCGCGCAGTTGGCAACCCTCTTGCTCCCGCTCGGCGACTTCGACAAAGGAACAACTCGCGACCACGCGCGTCGTCTAAAGCTCCCCGTTCATGACAAAGCAGAATCCCAAGACATCTGTTTCGTCGAAGGTGGAGACTACCGCGATGTCCTACGCCGCCTGCGGCCAAGCGCGTCGCGCCCCGGCGACATCGTAACCCGCGCGGGCCAGATTGTCGGCCGCCATGGCGGCATCACGAATTTTACGGTCGGTCAACGGCACGGACTGCCTAGCACCGCGACGGGACCGCGCTATGTCACGCGAATCGACGCAGCCAACAGCACGATCGTGATTGGTCGCGAGGATGAGCTTTTCGTGACGGCTTTGGTCGGCGATGAAGTCAACCTGATTCGTCCTGAGCGCTTCGGAAGCGGCTCGGCTCCGACCGCAGTGCGCGCGATGGTTCGCTACCGCTCGCAACCAGCGCCCGGGACCGCTGCGCTTCGCGACGACGGCTCGCTCGAGCTGAAGTTTGCGCAACCTGTGCGCCCGGCCTCGCCGGGCCAACTCGTCGCATTGTTCGAGCCCGATACCGATGAGGTGCTCGGAGCGGCAACGATTCGCGAAGCATTTTAGTGGACTGCGGCCCAATCGCGATCGCCGCGTTGCGGCTCATCTTCGGCGATCGTTACGCGCGCGATTTCTCGATCGCGCTGTGGGATGGAACCGTGATTACGGCCGAGCACGAATCTCGCTTCACGTTGCGCGTGAACCACCCCGGAGCGCTACGCCTTGCCTTTCGGCCTCCGGTCGATCTCAACGCCGGTCGCGCATTTGTCGCAGGCTTGATCGACTGCGACGGTGAGATCGAAGCGGCCGTCGACGAATTCCAAAAGGCGCTCGACCGGCTTCCAAAACGATCCTTGCCGCTGCTCCTCGGTCTGCTGATGCGTTTGCCGAAGGCGCAAAGCGGCAGTCTGCGTGAGGCGCATCTCCACGGCCGGTTGCATTCGCGACCTCGCGATCGCGCCGCGATCAGCTTCCACTACGATCAACCGGTCGCGTTCTACCGTGCGTTTCTCGACAGCGAGCTCGTCTACTCTTGCGCATATTTCGACAACGCACAATCGCTGGACGAAGCCCAGCTCGCCAAGATTGACTACACGCTGCGAAAGCTGCGCCTGCGGCCGGGCGAGTCGCTGTTGGATATCGGATGCGGATGGGGAGCGCTCGTGATTCGCGCCGCACAGAAGTTTGGCGCCCGAGCGCTCGGGGTCACGCTCAGCAGCCGTCAGCGCGAAGAAGCCCGGCGCCGCATCGCGCAACTGGGCATCGCCGAGCGAGCAGCCGTCGAAACGTGTGACTATCGAGAGATCGGCGGTACGTTCGACAAGATCGTGAGCGTCGGGATGTTCGAACACGTCGGGCGCCAAAAGCTGCCTCAATACTTCGAGGGCGCCTTCGCAAAACTGCGGGCCGGCGGTCTTTTTTTGAACCACGGGATCGCAGAGCAAAGCGCGGGACGCGCCGGCGGCAAGGCGCACGGGTTCATGGAACGCTTCATCTTTCCGGACGGTGAACTCGTCGTGCTATCCGACGCGCTGCGGTTCGCCGAACGGGCCGGCTTTGAAATTCGGGACGTCGAGAACCTACGCGAACACTACGTTCGAACGCTACGCTGTTGGGTCCGCAACTTGGAACGTCATCGGGATGCGGCCGTCGAAGCCGCCGGCATTGAATCGTACCGCGCCTGGCGGCTGTACATGGCCGGCAGCGCGCAGGGCTTTCGTGTCGGACGCCTTGGGCTGTTTCAAGCCCTCCTGGCAAAGCCGGATGCCGGCGGCGGCGTAACGATCCCGGCTACACGCCGTGACTTGTACGGCTGACCGCTAAGCCGTGGCGAGCGCCACGTCCGTGCGCAGATTCCAATACGTGTCGCGGATGACCGGCCGAAAGCCGGCACTCAGGATAATCTCTTCAAGTTGCTTGCGCGTCGCCTCGTTCGTCGAGCCTGCGTCGTGCACGACCTGCTCCTCCAAGATCGTGCCCCCCATATCGTCGCATCCATAGAAAAGCGCTAGTTGGCCCAACTTCAACCCTGGCGTCAGCCAGGAAGCCTGCAAGTGCGCGAAGTTATCGAGAAACAAGCGTGAGATTGCCAGCACGCGCAGGTAGTCGAGGCCGGTTGCTTCGCGGCCGCGCAGCGGCGTCTTGAACGGCACGTAGTACCAGGGGATAAAAGCGGTGAACCCACCTGTTTCGTCTTGCAGGTCGCGCAAGACTGCGAGGTGCTCGATGCGCTCGTCCAGCGATTCGATCGAGCCGAACATCATCGTGGCGGTCGTGGGCATCCCGAGCTGCTGCGCCTCGCGCATTACACCGAGCCATTCTTCGGGTTTGACTTTGCGCGCGCTAATGCGCTTGCGCACACGCTCGACCAGAATTTCCGCGCCTGCACCCGGCAAAGATTTCATGCCCGCCTCCTTGAGGCGAACCAGCACGTCGCGCACCGGCAGCTCCTCGATGTGCGCTAATCCGACAACCTCGGACACGCTCAAGGAATGGATGTCGACGCTGGGGTACTCGCAGCGCACGCGCGCAAAGAGCTCTTCGAACCATTCGAGGCGCAGCTCGGGGTTGACGCCACCTTGAATCATGATCTGCGTGGCGCCCTGATCCGCCGCGAACTTGACGCGCGCCAAAACCTGGTCGTGCGTCATCGTGTGGCCCTCGGCGTGCCCTTGCGGCCGGAAGAACGCGCAGAACGTGCAGTGGACGTTGCAGACGTTCGTGTAATTGATCGTCGTGTCGATCACGTAGGTCACGTCGTGGCTGGGATGCAGCTGCATCCGACGCATGTGGGCGGCAGCGCCAAGATCATGCAGCGGTGCTTCCTTACATAAGCGCACTGCTTCGTCGAACGAAAGGCGCCCGCCGCCGGCGGCGCGCTCGAGCAGCCTAACGAACGACACCGACCGGCTCGGGGACGGTGGGCGGCACGCGATCGATTGCGCCGATGGCCGCCAGCTCGCGACAGTAGGCGGCCAGACCACGCTGGGCGGCCGCATCCAGCGTAAAGTTCAAATGCGCGTAGTACGTTTCGTAAAAGCCGGGCGGCCGCGGCACCGCTCGCTGTGCGCGTGCCGCGACGAGGTGCGGATGCGCGCGCCCCCACGCGTACGCCTCGGCCAGCGCGAGCATGCAAGCCGCAACCTCGGCCGGCCTCTGCGCATAAACGTCCCCACGCGCCGCCCACACGGCGAACACGATCGGCTCACCCGTCCAGTCGTGCCACAGCTTGCCCAGATCGTACACGGATTCCGGCGGAAACTCGAGCCGCGCATCGATCGCGCGATCGCCGATCAGCAAGGCTGGTTCCCCACCGCGTGCGACACGCAGGGGATCGGCGGATGGCACGTACGCCGCGCGTACGCCGTAGCGGCGCTCGAGCAGCACCCGCAGCAGATTTGCGCCGGTGGCGGATTCGTTCGTCACGGCAATCGTGGCCCCGTCCAGCATGGCAGGCGGCGTGCGGGCGATCAGCACGACGGAGATCACGTCCTTCGGGGCGCCGATACAAAGATCGGGCAGCAGGACGAGCTCGGCGGCGTGTTTGGCGTACGCATAGGCGCTGATTGGGCTTAAGTCCAGCTCAGCGCGCAGCAGCATCGCGTTTAGTTTTGCCGGCGCGTCGCTGTGCAGCGTGCCCGGGTAGGCAATCACGCCCTCATCGAAAGCCGCGTAAATCGGCAAATCGTTCGTGTATCGAATGCGTCCGCAACGCAGAGGCATCATCGGCTTAACGCGACGTCCTGTGCTGCCGCCGGCGGACTCCAGTCGAAGGCGAACTCCGCATACGTCGAGTTCCGCCGCACCGGGTCGTACCCGGCTTCCTCGATTAGACGCCGAAACTCGCGATCGTCGACGTACTGGCCTGACTGCGTGCCGGCGCTGTGGTAGATCCGCTCTTCGTCGGTGCTCCCGTGCGTGCCGTCCATGTCGTCGGCGCCGAAATGCAGCGCCACCTGACAGACCTTGATCCCTTGAATCATCCAGTAGGCTTTTATGTGATCGAAGTTGTGCAGCATCAACCGTGCGACCGCGAACATCCGGATGTCATCCAGGCCGCTCGTCCAGCCACAATAGCTCAACTCGTTGCCGTCCGGATGAAACGCCAGCGGAATGAAGGCGTTGTATCCGGGCGCGCGCGTCTGGCTTTGGCGCAATCGCACCAGGTGATCGAGTCGTTCTTCAATGGTTTCGATCGTGCCGTAAAGCAGCGTTGCATTAGAGGCAATTCCTTGGCGGTGGGCCTCTTCGTGCACCTCGAGCCATTGGTCCGCCGTAACTTTATTTGGGCAGATCTGTTTGCGAACGCGCTCGGCGAAGACTTCCGCGCCGCCGCCGTTGATGTTGTCGAGGCCCGCGGACTTCAGTTCGGACAGAAGCTCCGGGTAACCCATGCGATGACGGCGAGCCATGTAGTCTAGCTCGGCCGCGGTAAAGAGCGAAAGCTGCACATGCGGCAGCCGTTCCTTGAAGCGTCGCATCAGGGGCAGCCAGTAGTCGAGCGAGAGCTGACGCGGATCGTGCCCGCCGACGATGTGGATCTGGTTGAAGTTCGTGCCGGTTTCAAGCGCTTTGGCCAGCACTTCATCCGCGGACATCCGAACGGCGCGGTCGGATTCTTTGAACTCGTCTGCCGCAAACGAGCAAAAGCGGCAGCCTGCGTAGCAGACGTTGGTCGAGTTGATGTAACGGTTGAGAACGTAGAAAACCTTGCGTCCGCTCTTGCGCAGCTTTGCGTTGCGCGCCATGCGCCCCAGCGAATGAATGTCCTGCGTGCCAAAGAGCGCTAGCCCGTCCTCAATGGAAAGCGGAATGCCTTCTTCAACTTTGTGCTCGATCGGCCTTAACGCCGGGTCTGCGGTCAACGGCATGGGCGGCTACTTTATAGAGAGCGCTTCTTCAATCCCCGAGGAAGCCTGGAAAAAGTTCAACCTGCAGTACAAGGCAGATCGCGAGCGCGACGTTGACCGCCACGATTCCCAGCAGAAAGCCACCACCGAGGTCGGTCGGATAGTGGGCCCCTAGCGCGAGGCGCGCCCAATACACCGCTGCAACCAACAGTCCCAGCGCAGCCGCGCCCCAGGCGCGTACGGCGCGCGGCAGTTCGCTGCGCAAGAGCAACAGAAACCAGAAGCCGTAAAACGCGACCGCCAGCGCGGCGTGGGAGCTCGGGTACGCGGACGCCGTTTCGTGCTTGACTACCCACCAGAGCGGACGCGGGCGCATGAAAGCGCGCTGAAAGAGATCGCTTGCGCCCCAAGTGACCACTAAGGTCGCGATCGTCACAGCAACCCGCGCTCGCCAGCGCGGAAGCGCGATCGCGATTGCGATGAGCACGGCACATAGCGGCATGAGCCAGTATGCGTACAGCGTCCACGTTAGGATCCACGCCGCGAGGTCGCCGTGCCCGACCAGCTCCCGCGCCGACCGATCGAGGTCGCCGGGCGGGCGGTGCGACACGTATAATCCGAGCACGAGGAACAGCGCATAGGCGAGAATCGCGATGACCAGAGGCCGCGCGGCCGCGCGATTTAGCGCACGCTTAGGAACCGGTTGCAAAGAGATTTTCTTGGACGCTTTGCGTTAAGCGCGGCGCGATCGTCTCCAATTCGGAAAGACTGAGCAAGATGCGGCGCGGTTTCGTGCCCTCGTGCGGCCCCACGATATTGAAATCTTCGAGCTGCCGCATCAATCGAACCGCGCGCGGATGGCCGATCGAAAACCTTGACTGCAGTTGCGCTGTGGACGCGTAATTGGTTTCGATGATGAATTTTGCGGCTTCATAGCACAGTGGGTCGAGATTCTTGTTGGCGCTCTCGTCGTCGGAAATCGGCGTGACCTCGACATCGAGCAGATTGTCGGGCCGCGCCTGCTTGGCCCAAAAATCAACGAGCCGGTAAATCTCGCTGCCGGTGATCAGCGCGCCCTGCGCGCGAATCGGTTTGGGTGAATCGATTGGTAAATAAAGCATATCGCCGCGCCCGAGCAGCCGCTCAGCCCCCGCCATATCGAGGATCGTGCGCGAGTCAACTTGCGAGCTGGTCGCGAAGGCAATGCGCGACGGGATGTTCGCCTTGATGATCCCGGTGATGACATCGACCGACGGGCGCTGTGTCGCAACGGCTAGGTGGATTCCGGTCGCACGAGCCAGCTGCGCCAGCCGGCAAATCATCGTTTCGACCTTCGCCGGCGCTACCATCATCAGATCCGCCAGCTCGTCGATTGCCACGACGACGTATGGCAGCTTTTCGTTCGGATACTTCGCGTTGTATTCTTCGATCTTGCGAACGCCCGCTTTCGCGAATCGCTCGTAGCGTGCATCCATTTCCTTGGTCATTTCAAAGAGTGCACCGGCCGCCAGCCGTGGGTCCGTGATCACGTCCTTGATCAGATGCGGAATGCCGTTATAGACGGAGAGCTCGACACGCTTGGGATCGATCATCAGCAGCTGCACCTGATCGGGCGTCGCCGAAACCAGGAGCGATGCCAGGATGCAGTTGAGGCACACGCTTTTGCCGCTTCCGGTCGCACCGGCGATCAAAAGATGCGGCATCTTTCCGAGATCACCGAAGACGGGGCGGCCCGTGATGTCTTTACCGAGCGCCATCGTCAGCGGCGGAATGATGCCGCGGCTGGGCAGCGCTTCGAGGATCTCGCGCACGGCCACGACCGACACCGTGGCATTGGGAACCTCGATGCCGACGGCGGACTTGCCCGGAATCGGGGCCTCGATGCGTACGCTCGTCGCAGCCAACGCCAGCGCAAGGTCGTCGGCGAGCGAGGAAATCTTAGAAATCTTTACGCCGCGCTCTGGACGCAGCTCGTAGCGCGTGATCGAGGGGCCGCGCTCGATGTGCATCACCTTTGCGCCCACGCCGAACGAAGCCAGCGTGTCTTCCAAAATGTGCGAGCGGCTGGAATCGTCGATGATCTGCGCTTGCGGCGGATCGAAAAGCGCAAGATCGGGCAGCCGATACTGACGTGAAGCGATGCCGGCCGGCTCGTAGTCGCCGACGATCTCTCCTTCGCCGGCGATTCCTGAATCGTCAGGCGGCGTTACGGCGTCGAAGGGCCGAAGGGCAGCCGAAATCGCGCCGGTTTCGAGAGGCAGCGGCGCAGGCGTAACCTCGACCGGCGGGTCGAACTCGCGGGGGACCGCGGCGCGCCGGCTCTCGCGCAGATCGAATGCTTCCCGCACGCTCTTATGGCCCGCGGGAAGCGCAATGCGCAGTTGGGGCAGCCGGATGCGCTGCAATTGCATGATGCACCATCCGATCGCTTTCTTGACCGAGAGTTCCGTGATCCAGACAGTCAAAAGCAGTGCGATCAGTACGAGCACGATGCGCGCCCCGGCAATGCCTAAAAGCGCGCGCAAGCTCCACCAGATACTAAAGCCGATCGCCCCCCCACGACGGCCGAAGGCCGCATCGAGAATCAAGAAATACCCCAACGCCGCCATGCCCAACGTTGCGATCATGTGTGGCACGTTGATCTCGAGGAAGACGATCGCGGCAAAGAGCGCGATCAGGACCGGAACGAGCGGGGCGGCATTGCCGAACAGTGCGCGCAAGGTGCCGGCGATATGCAGTCCGATGACTCCGGCATGCGCGGCGGGCAAGATCAGCGCGATTCCTAAGAGGACGGCGAGACCGAGCGCGGCAATCCCCGCAATCTCGAAGTTCAAGCGCGCTTTCGCGGTCGCCTTGCGGCGTACGCGTGCCATGAACTCTTTTACTTCGTCATAAAAGGCAGGAGTTCTTTTGAGCGCAGCTACCGTCGTCGTCTTAGAGGGCGACCAAACCGGTCAGGAATTATTGCTGGAAGGACTGCGACTGCTCGATCGGTCCGTGATCGACGTCGATCTCGACTTCGAACGTTACGATCTTTCGCTCGAGCACCGGCGCGCGACCGCAAATGCCGTCGTCCTCGAGGCCGCCGATGCGCTTAAACGCGCGAGGTTCGGCATCAAAGCAGCCACGATTACGCCCGAGGGCATGGATGACGTCGGTTCGCCGAACGCGCTTTTGCGCGGGGCAGTGGATGGGAAAGTGATTGTGCGCACCGGCCGCCGATTACCAGGGGTTCGACCCGTCGCAGGCATACATGCGCCGATTTCGATCGTGCGCATGGCGGTCGGCGATGCGTACGGCGCACGAGAATGGCGCGAAGGGAAAGGCGCCGACGAAGCCGCCTTCCGCACCGAACGAATCGAGCGCGGCATCTGCCGCGCGGTCGCGGAATACGCGTTCGTACATGCCAAGAAGACGGCTTCCAAGGTGTTTGGCGGACCGAAGTACACGGTTAGCCCTATCTACGAAGGAATGCTGAAGGAAGAAATGGATGCGGCGGCTGCGCGTCATCCCGAGGTTCCCTATGACCCGCAGCTGATCGATGCGACGTACGCGCTGCTCTTGTCCAGTCCCGGTGACGCAATGGTCATCCCGTCGTTGAACCGCGATGGCGACTGTCTTTCGGATTTCGTTATGCAACTCTTCGGCTCGATTGCGGGCGCCGAATCGGTTCTTTTGAGCTTTGACCCTTCGACGTTGCTCAGGGCAGGCTGCCAACTCAAACCGTTGGTCGTGATGACCGAGGCGCCGCATGGAACGGCGCCGCGCCTAGCCGGGCGCAACGTCGCCAACCCGATGGCGATGATTCTGGCTACGGCCGCACTGCTCTCCTACATTGACGACAAGCGTGCTACGCAAGCCTCGCGGGCGATCTACGAAGCGACCCTCGAAGCGGTATACGAGGGCACCGCAACCGTCGATCTCGGAGGGAACGCCTCGACGACCGAATTCACCGATGCGGTCGTTGAAGGCGTCAAACGCAAACTCGACGTGTGGTCGAGCCTATGACGCAATCAGCGCCACGCCGGCGAGCGCGCATGCCAAACCCGCATATTGCGCACGCCCTAACCGCTCTTTCAAGAAGATCCACGCGAGGGCCACGGTGCTCGCGGGATAGAGCGAAGTGAGGACTGCGGCGATCGCCAGGTTGCCATTGAAGGTTGCCAAGACGTAAAACGCATTCGCGGTCACGTCGATCGCCCCGGCAGCCAGAATCAGCGACCACGCGCCCGGCGCTGGACGAAGCGAGTTACGCGTCAAGAACGCGATCGAAGCCAACGCTGCAACCGACGCCAGCCGCGCGCTGACCAAAGGATAGAGCGCGGCGTGCGCGCCGCTACGCGCCAAGAAAAGATAGAATCCGCCCAGGAGCAGGCCCGACGCAACGGCTTCTTTGAGACCGGCTGTTCGCCACTCGATCAGGCCGGTTTCTTCATGCGAACTCGAAATGAGCACGATTGCTGCGAAGGCCGCAAGCATGCCGGCAATCTGAAATGCCGAAAGCCGCCCGCCGCTAAGCGTACTGACGGCAGTCGGCACCGCGGCGGCCAGCACGGCCGTTATCGGCGAGACGACGCCCATCTTTCCGATCGACAGCGCGTGGTAGAGCAACGCCAGGCCTAGGCCGCCGCAGATACCGGCGATCGCGCCCCAGCCGTAGTCGGTCGCCGTAGCGCGCCCCGGCACAAACGGAAGAAGCGCGACCAACAGTACCAGCCCCGCCGCTTGCGACATCACCACGACGCCCCAAATCGGCGAACGCTTAGCGGCTAAGCCGCCGCAAAAATCCGCCGAGCCGTAGAGCGCGGCCGCGCACAAGCCAAGCAGTATCGTCATCGGTGAAGCGGCATTGAATTGTCACGCTGGGTGACAAGGGCGTTACGGAGCGCCAAACACGGCGCGTAGTGCCGGGTCATCGAGACGTAGGATCGAGCGCGTCCCGCAACCCATCGCCAAGGAGATTGAATCCCAACACCATCGTCGTGATGGCGATCCCCGGGAAGATCAGTGCCCACGGCGCCGAGAGCCAATAATCGCGCGCGTCGTTGAGCATGGCCCCCCATTCGGGCGACGGCGGGCGCGCGCCCAGCCCGAGATACGAAAGCCCTGCAGCCTCGAGCTCGGCGGTTGCGATCCCCAAGGTTGCTTGGACGAGTAGCGGCGCCAAAATATTCGGCAGGATGTGGCGGGCGATGATCCTCGGAATCAACGCGCCGAGCGCGCGCGCAGCTTCCACGTATTCGAGGTTGCGGATCGCCAGCACCGAGGAACGCGCCAGGCGCGCGTACTGCGGAATGTACACGATGCCGACGGCGATCATCAGGTTGTTGATGCTAGGGCCGAGGATCGTCGTGATGCCGATAGCCAAAATGATCGATGGAAACGCGAGCATCAGATCCATCGCGGCCATCAATACGCTCTCGAGTTTTCCGCCAAAATATCCGGCCAGCACGCCGATGACGGTTCCAACGGTAATCGCCAAGCCGACGGCGAGAAACCCGATCCGAATCGAAATTCGCGCGCCGTAAACGATCCGAGCAAAGATGTCGCGCCCGAGCTTGTCGGTTCCCATCAAGTGCTGGAGCGTCGGGTGGGCCGCCGGGCGCAAGAGGTCTTGCGCCAGCGGATCGCTGTGCGCAACCAATGGCGCCAGCAGCGCCGCCGAGGCGATCAGGCAGACGATCACCAGGCCGACGAGCGCCCCCGGCGACCGCCGCAAACGTAACCAGACATCGCCTACGTAGCTGCGCGCCGCCGGAACGAGTTCTTCATTTTGCGCCAGCGTGATCTCCACTGGCGGGGCTTAAACTTCCATCACGACCGGAATCACGATTGGCCGCCGTTTGGTGCGCGCATAGACGGCGCGGGCCAGACCGCTGCGAATGTGCTCTTTGACGGTATTGATGTCGCGAATGCCCTCGACGGAGCAGCTCTCGATGATCGTAACGAGTTCGTTGCGCAATTCGACCAGGACGCCGTCTGATTCGGGAATGTAAAATACGCCGCGAGTCACCAGGTCCGGGCCCGCAATCACTCGTGCTTCTTCGCTGTCGATCGTCACCACGACCATCATGATGCCGTCGTTGGAGAGCGCTTTGCGATCGCGCAGCACCCCTTCGCCGATGTCGCCCACTCCCGAGCCGTCCACCATTACGTGTCCACCATAAGTCTTACCGGCCTTGTCGCCACCCTGCGCGGTAAACTCTAAAACGTCGCCGTCCTCAACGACAAATACATTTTCAGGCAGCACGCCCGTGCGCATGGCGAGCTGGCCGTGCATGACGAGCATCCGGTACTCACCGTGAAGCGGCATGAAGTACTTCGGGCGCACCAGGTTGAGCATCAACAACAGTTCTTCTTGCGATGCGTGACCGGACACGTGCGAACGGCCGTCCGTCCCATGAATGACCGTTGCGCCGAGCTTATAAAGGTTGTTGATCGTCTTGTAGACGCTGCGCTCGTTACCGGGAATCGGCGTCGCGCTGATCACGACGGTATCGCCCCGTACGATCTTGAACTTGCGATGGTCGCGCACCGCTAGACGCGTGAGCGCCGACATCGGTTCGCCTTGCGAGCCCGTCGTCATGACGACGATTCGCTCAGGCGGATACTCGTCAACCTCTTCGATCCGGATCACCCGGCCGGCGGGAATATCCAGATATCCCAATTCGCTAGCGTATTGGAGGACGCTTTGAAGCGAGCGGCCCAAGAACGCCAGCTTGCGGTCGAACTGGACTGCGTGGTCCACGACCTGCTGAATGCGCGGTACGTTGGACGCAAAGGATGCGATGATGACGCGCCCCTTCGCATGCGAAAAGATCGAGGTAAACGCTTCGCCGACCATCCGTTCGGAAAGCGTGTGGCCGGGCCGTTCGGCGTTCGTGCTGTCGGAGAGCATGCACAGCACGCCCGCATCCCCGACCCGAGCGATCGCCGCGAAGTCCGCCGGCTGTCCATCGATCGGCGTTTGATCGAACTTGAAATCACCGGTGTGAAAGATCGTGCCCACGGGCGTGCGGATCGCGAGCGCGCATGCCCCGGCCACGGAGTGGTTGATGTGCACGAATTCGACCTGGATCGAGCCATAGTCCACGCGATCGCCCGGCTCGACGGTCCGGAAGTTTCGGTCGTCGAACTTATGTTCGCGCGCTTTGGCCTTGATCAGCGCCAGCGAAAGCGGCGTACCGACGACCGGCACGTCAAACTCGCGTAAGAGGTACGGGATGCCGCCGATGTGATCTTCGTGACCGTGCGTAACCAGCATCGCTCGGAATTTATGCGCGCGCTCGCGCAAATATGAAAAATCGTTGATGACGATGTCTACGCCGTACATCTCGTCGTCGGGGAACATCAAACCGCAATCAACGGCGACGAGATCGTCGTTCGTCTCGATCAACGTCATGTTGCGGCCGATCTCCCCGCAGCCGCCCAGGGGGATGATTCGCGCGAACGGTTCGGCCGGCGGAGCCGGCACGACCAAGGTATCGACGCGCACGCCGGGGGTCACTTTAGGAACAGCGCGCTCGACGTGAAGGGGCTTGCCGGAGGATCGTCCATGCACCGCTGGGTACTCGTCACGACACTCGCCTTAGTCATTCTGCTTGGCGCTTCCGTTTCGGCGAAGCATTCCGAGCCTCATGCGCGCAGGATCTCGCATGCTTCGCCTGCGCTAGGCATGTACTCGCGCCGGGCACTTCGCAAAGCGGCGATCATCCTGCAGCTCAAACTCTTCGAACTTCGAGAGGAGCGGCTCGAGAGAGTGCGCCGGGTGATCGAAAAACGTCTGCCGGTTGACGTGTTCTTCTGTCGCGACTAAGCGCCCAACGCCCAAAAAGGCAGGCGCCGACAGGGCGCTGAAAATTTCGGCGCAGCAGCCGGAGGACAACCGCGATCACCACTTCCGCCGCACCACAGGACGATCAGAACGGCTTAGCGACCGCGCTCAAGGTGATCGTTGCGCCGCGCGAAGCCTTCGAAAGGTTGCGGACCGCGCCGAGCTGGGGCTGGGCATTTTTGATTACGATCGTGCTTGGCGCTATCGGAGCCTTGCTGAGCATGCCCGCGGCCATGCACGGATTTACGGCATCGGCGGCCCACCAGATGGCCGCCAACGCGCAATATGCGCAGATGAACGCGGCGCAGCGCCAGCAAGTGTTGGCGTTCACCTTGCTGGCGGTCCGCTTCGCGTGGATCTTCGTTCCGCTCTTTTTGCTTTTCAGCTCGTTCTTACAAACGATCGTGATGCTCGTCTTCAATGCGATCGGCGGCGGTTCGGGGACGTTCAAAACGCTTTGGGCTTGTGCGATGAACATCGCGGTACCGGGATTTGGACTCTACCAATTCGCTATCGGAATCATCAACGCGGCGCGAGGCCCGACTGCATACAACTCTTCGCTCGACTACCTTCTCGCGATGCCCAGTTTAGGATGGCTTTTTCCACACGGCAGCCCGGCCACGGTCGCCTTTTTCTCGACCTTTAATCCATTTTCAATCTGGTCGCTTTTCCTCACCGCAGCCGCAATGCTGACCGTTGCGCGTACTTCGAGAATCAATGCCTATCTGCCGGCAGTGCTGATCGTCTTGGTTGCGGCCCTTTTCGCGATGGGAGGGCAAGCCAGGTCGTAGCCCGACCGCGCGTGGGCGCCCGGTCGCCCAAGGGGCGGGTCAGGCACGCTGCGGAACCTTTATTCGTTCTTTGGGTAAGTAAGGCTCAGTTAACTCATTGCTTGATGTCAGGATAGGTCGAATTCGAATCATGAAAACTCGCTTGTTGCCGATGCTGATCGTCGCCCTTTCGGGCGCCGTCATCGGCAGTTTTGCCATGATGCTCTACGCCAGCACGCACTTCGCGAACGTCGCCGGACCAAACAACACCCCCCCGGCGCTCTCCGCCGCGCCCGTCTACAGCGGCGCCAGCGACCAGGACCGCATCGTCAGCGCCGTCAAGCGCGTCGAACCCTCCGTCGTGGCCGTCAACTTGGTAGTCAACGGGCAACAAGTCGCGCCGCTCGATCCCTTCTCGCAATTCTTCGGCGGAAACGGCCCTCAGGGTGTGCAGCGCTTCCGAGCGCGCGCTTCGGGTTCCGGATTCGTTTTTAAGAGCAACGGCGAAATCCTCACCAATGCGCACGTCGTGACCCCGCCCCATAACGGCACGATCTCGAGGCTCGACGTGATCTTCAACAACGGCGATCATGTGCCGGCGCATGTCCTCTCGGCAAACATCAACGCCGATCTCGCCTTGATCAAGGTCGACAACTATTCGAAGCTGCCGCCCCCGGTCGAACTTGGGAATTCGGATCGGCTGGAAGCCGGACAGTGGGCGATCGCCATCGGCGAGCCGCTCGAGCTGCAGCGCACGGTGACCGTCGGCGTCGTTTCCGGCTTCAACCGCGAGGAGCCGATCCCCGACGAAAACGGTGGCTTGATCGACTTCAAAGGGCTGCTGCAAACCTCGGCTCCGATCAACCCCGGCAACTCCGGCGGCCCGCTCGTGGACGTCAATGGCCGCGTGATCGGGGTCAACCAATCTACTGCCGCACCCGGCCAAGCGCAAGGCATCGGGTTTGCCATTCCGGCGAACATCGTTCGCGATCGCATCGCTGACCTTGAGAAAAACCCCGGCGTCCACCAAGGGACGAACGTGGGCTTCATCGGCGCGCAACTGGTCACGCTCAACAGCGACATCCGCACGCAGATCAGTTATACCGGCTCGACCGGCGTGGTCGTGGCGCAAGTGCTCGATGGGACGCCGGCCAACGCCGCAGGCCTGCAAGCCGGGGACGTGATCCTGCGGGCGAACGGTCAAGCGGTCACGACCGCAGACCAAGTCGTCAAGCTCATTCGGGCCAGTAAACCCGGCCAAACCCTCAACCTCGAGATCTGGTCGCGCGGCACGAAGCGGCTTGCCAGCGTCAATGTGAGCGAACGCCCGGCGGACTATTACCAGCCGCCGCAGCAACCGCAGCAGCCGTAGACGCACGGGGGGCCGCCTTGCAACCGTGGGGCCGGCCCCTCTTGTCTTAAGTAGTGGAACCCAAGAGCGCCGGCCAAGTATCATGGTCGGTACCTTATTATCCTCGTAGTCGCATAAGGGGCAAGGCCAAATCGCGATGAGCACCCGGTTCCGGGTGGCTCTGCGAGAGCAGCTGGTCCAGCGATTCGGAAAGAGAGTGAAAACTTAAGATGGCAAAAGTGGTCGGAATCGACCTGGGCACAACGAATTCCGTTGTGGCCGTGATGGAGGGCTCGCAGCCTACCGTCATCGCGAATGCCGAAGGCAGTCGTACGACGCCCTCGGTCGTTGCATTTACAAAAACGGGCGAACGCCTTGTCGGTCAATTGGCGAAGCGCCAAGCGATCACGAACCCGGAGCGAACGGTCGCATCGATCAAACGTCACATGGGCGAAGGCGATTACCGGATCAAGATCGACGGCAAAGATTACACGCCGCAAGAAATCTCGGCGATGATCCTGCAAAAACTCGCCAACGACGCTTCAAACTATTTGGGCGAGCGCGTTACCAAAGCCGTGATCACGACGCCGGCGTACTTCAATGATGCTCAGCGCCAAGCAACCAAAGACGCGGGTAAGATCGCAGGTTTGGAAGTGCTGCGCATCATCAACGAGCCAACCGCGGCTGCCCTTGCCTACGGCCTCGATAAGAAGGGCAACGAGACGATCTTGGTGTGGGATCTCGGCGGCGGCACGTTCGACGTTTCTATTCTAGAAGTCGGCGACGGCGTATTCGAAGTCAAAGCCACCAACGGCGACACGCACCTGGGCGGGGACGACTACGATAAGCGCATCGTCGAATATCTGGCAGCAGAATTCCGCAAGGATCAGGGCATCGACCTCGGCGGCGACCGCCAAGCGATGCAGCGCCTGACCGAAGCCGCCGAAAAGGCGAAGATCGAGCTGTCGTCGGTCGTGCAGACCAACATCAATCTGCCGTTCATCACCGCGGACCAAAACGGTCCGAAGCATCTGGATCTGACCCTGACGCGCGCGAAGTTCGAGGAATTGACTAGCGACCTGACCGATCGCTGTCTGCAGCCCTTCAAGAACGCGATTGCAGATGCGAAACTTGACGTCTCCAAAATCAACGAGGTGATCCTGGTCGGCGGCGCGACACGCATGCCGGTGATCCAAGAACTCGTCCGCAAGCTGACCGGAAAAGATCCCAATCAATCGGTCAACCCGGACGAAGTCGTAGCGGTCGGCGCAGCGATTCAGGCCGGCGTGCTCGCGGGCGAAGTCCGCGACGTCGTTCTCCTCGATGTAACCCCGCTCTCGCTGGGCCTCGAAACGCTGGGCGGCGTCATGACGACGCTCATAGAGCGCAACACGACGATTCCGACCCGGAAGACGCAAATCTTCACGACGGCGGAGGACGGGCAGACGTCCGTCGACATCCACGTGCTCCAAGGCGAGCGTCCCATGGCGCAAGACAACAAGACGTTGGCACGTTTTCGACTTGAAGGGATTCCGGCGGCGCCGCGCGGCATTCCGCAAATCGAAGTCACGTTCAACATCGACGCCAACGGCATCGTGAACGTCTCCGCCAAGGACCTGGGCACCGGGCGCGAGCAGCAGATTCAGATCACTGCCACGACCAATCTGGGCCAAGAGGAAGTCGAGCGTATGGTCAAGGAGGCCGAAGCATCTGCAGCCGAGGACCAGCGCAAGAAGGAAGAGGCCGAGGTTCGCAATCAGGCCAGCAGCCTGATCTATTCGACGGACAAGTCGCTCAAGGAAGTCGGCGATAAACTCGACGCCGGCGCACGCGGCGAGGTCGAAACGGCACTCACGGAACTGCGTCGCATTTCGGAAAACGGCACCGTCGCCGAAATCAAGCCGGCGATCGAGAAGCTGCAGCAAGCCAGCTATAAGATGGCGGAACTGCTCTATCAGAAGACGCAGGCGAGCTCTGCCGGCGCCACCGGCAACGGCGCCGCATCGGAACAATCGACGGCGCAAAGCGGCGCGAGCGAGGGCGCCACGAACGAAGACGTCATCGACGCCGAGTTCAAAGAATCCAAGTAACGGGCGAACGCCCGGGGATCACTCCCCGGGCTCGCTTGTTTTTTGAAGTGCGCGCAAGAGGGCTCTGCTTTAGGTCATGATGCAAGAAGATCAAACACAATCCGCCCAAACCGCCGCGCAAGCCCCGGAGGGCTCTGCCGCCAACGGTGAGGTTGACGCGGGCGTTGACCTGAAAGCGCAGTTGGATGCGGCCAATGCCAAGGCCGACGAGAACTACAACCGCTTCCTGCTCGCAACGGCGGATTTCGAGAATTACAAGAAACGCATCGAGCGCCAGTTCGCAGACATCGCGCTGGCCGGGCGCAAAGCGCTGCTGCGGCAGCTCTTGCCGGTCATTGACAACCTCGAGCGCGCCCTCGCGGTCGATGACGCCAGCGAAGGGCTGCGCGGCGGCGTACATCAGACGCTCAAAGGCTTCGAATCCGTGCTCGCGGCCGAAGGCGTACGCTCAATTGCGGACATCGTCGGTCGGCCCTTCGATCCCAAGACTGCCGAGGCAATCGGAACCCGCGCGGCCGACGAGATTGCCGACGACACCGTCGTCGAGGAAACGCAAAAAGGGTACCTGCTTGGCGACGAAGTGCTGCGACCCGCAAAAGTGATCGTCGCAAAAAGCGACGCTTCGACGGCCTAACGCCGCTGCATGCCGTTAAGTTATAAGAACTATTACGATATCTTAGGCGTTCCGAAAACTTCGCCTGAAAAGGACATAAAGTCCGCGTATCGCAAGCTCGCGCGCAAATGGCACCCCGATGCCAATCCCGACAATCCGCGCCAAGCCGAAGAAAAATTCAAAGACATTCAAGAGGCCTACGAGGTCTTAGGCGATCCGGAGAAGCGCCGCAAGTACAACGTTCTGGGCAGCAACTGGCAGCAGGCGTCCCAGCAAGCCGAACAGCAGCACCGTTATCGGTCGGCACAGCACGATACCGTCTTTGATTTCGGAGACATAGGGGGCGCCGGTGCTCAAGGTCCCAGCGGCTTTTCCGACTTCTTCGACATGTTCTTCTCGGGGATCGGTCGGCGGCAAACGGGCACGCGGTCGGGATTTGCGCAGCGCGGCCAAGATCTCGAAACGACGATCGACCTTACGCTGCGCGACGTGTTCAACGGCGGGAAGAGATCGGTTTCACTGCAGGTCGAAGACATCTGCCCGCGCTGCGGAGGCACGGGTACGCAAGCCGGCGGACTCTGTTCGCAGTGCCACGGCACGGGCCGCTTGCTGACGACAAAGAAGTTCGACGTAAACATTCCCAAAGGCGTGCGTGAGGGTCAGCGGATCCGGCTCGCCGGCCAGGGAGGAAGCGGATTGGGCGGCGGCCCGAACGGCGACCTCTTCTTAATCGCGAAGCTGAACGAAGATCCGACCTATAAGCGACGCGGCGACGATCTCTTTGTCGATCTGCCGGTCAGCATTTACGATCTCGTACTCGGCGGCGAGGTCAAGGTTCCCACGCTGATGGGGCAAGTCCAGATGACGATCCCCCCGGGCACGCAGAACAATCGCACCTTGCGACTCTCGGGCAAGGGAATGCCCAAAGCGCGCAACGGGGGAGCCGGCGATCAATACGTCCGCTTGATCGGACAGTTGCCGCAAAATCTGACCGACAAAGAGAAGAAACTCTATCGCGAACTGGCCGCCCTGCGCAACGGCAAGCAGTAGCGATGTTAGGCGGACCGCCGGTCCACTTGATGTGGTCCAGCACCTATCGGCCGGATAAACCGCAAGTCCGCAAAGTTGACCTGCGGCGGATTGGCGCGTTCTTTGCGCCTTACTGGAAACAGAACACGATCGTGCTCGCCTGCATGGTTGTGGTCTCGCTGTTGGGCCTGCTGCCGGCCATCGTCACGGCGCGGATCATCGACAGCGCGATCCCGCACCACGATCTTCGCGAATTGCTGCGCGACGTGTCACTTATCGCGGGATCAGCTCTGGTTGCAATGTTGATCGGGGTCTATCAAGGTTTCTTGAATTCGGTCGTCGGCGAAGGCATCATGCGCGACATCCGCACGCGCTTGGTTGCGCACCTGCACATGATGCCGCTCTCGTTCTTCACCAATACGAAGACCGGCGAGATCATGAACCGCGTTTCCAACGACGTCGACAACATCGATAACGTTGTGACCGGCACGCTCGTCGCGATCATCACGAATGCGCTGACGATCATCACAACGCTCGCCACGATGTTTATTATCAATTGGAAGCTGTCGCTGCTGGCGATTGCCGTCGTACCGCTGATGATTTTGCCGCTCTCGCCGGTGGGCCGCAAGATGTACGACATCCGCAAGCGTACGCGCGAAAAACGCGACGAAATTGAGAGCATCACTCAAGAAACGCTCTCGATCTCGGGGATCACTCTGATCAAGTCGTTCGCACGCGAGAAGTACGAAAAGTCGCGCTTTTACGACATCGGGACGCGGCTGATGAAGCTCGAGATTTCGCTCGCGATGGTCGGGCGCTGGTTCATCGGAGCGATCGGCGCGATGGTCGTCGTCGGGCCGGCCATCGTCTGGTTTGGCGGCGGCTGGCTGGCGATACGCGGGACGCTCACCACGGGCATCATCGTCGCCTTCGTCAGCTTGATCGTGTCGAGACTGTACGGGCCGGCAGCGGCGCTCGCGGGCATCCAGGTGCAGATCGTCAGTGCGCTCGCCGTCTTCGAGCGCATCTTCGATTATCTGGACATGTCGGGCGAGCCGTATGTCGCGCCCGGCGCAATTGCCTTGGAAAAGCTGCGGGGCGACATTGCCTTCGAGGACGTGCACTTCTCTTATACTCCGGACCGCCCCGCGCTCGATGGCGTCAGCTTGCACATCGAGCCGGGACAGGCTGCAGCCTTCGTCGGCCAGTCAGGCGCCGGAAAGACGACGATCACGCAACTCGTACCGCGGTTTTACGATCCACAGCAAGGACGCATCCTTATCGACGGGCACGATGCGCGCACGCTCACGCTTGAGTCGCTGCGGCGCGACATCGGCATCGTCGCCCAAGAGACCTATCTCTTTCACGATACGATTGCAAACAATCTGCGCTACGCGCGAACCGGCGCGAGCGATCACGAATTGGAAGAAGCCGCGCGCGCTGCGAACATCCACGAGTTCATCGCAAGTTTGCCGGATCGATACGAAACGGTGGTCGGCGAGCGCGGCCACAAACTGAGCGGCGGCGAGCGTCAGCGGCTCGCAATCGCGCGCGTCCTCCTGAAGAACCCGCGAATTCTTATCCTGGACGAGGCGACGAGCTCGCTCGATTCCATCAACGAGGCAGCGATCCAAGCCGCGCTGATCGCGTGCATGCAGGGGCGCACGAGCTTGGTCATCGCGCACCGGCTTTCGACGATCCTTTCAGCGGACGTGATCTTCGTCGTCGATCGCGGCAGGATTGTTGAAAGCGGAACCCATCCGGTGTTGCTCGCACGAAACGGCGCCTACGCGCGCCTGTATCGCAAACAGTTCCGGGAGACGGCCATCGCAACGTGAGGACCGCAGCCACAGCGAAACCGAAGACCATCGACGAGTACCTTACAACTTTGAGCAACCAGAAGCGCGTTGCACTCGAGAAACTTCGACGAGCCATCAAGTCCGTCGCGCCAACGGCCGAGGAGTGCATCAGCTACGGGTTGCCGACCTTCCGCCTCGGCGGAAAGATGCTGGTGTCCTTTGGCGCGGCCGCGAAGCACTGCGCCTTCTACGCCGGTGCACATCCCGTTCAAGCTCTAAGGAACGAGCTCAAGGCCTACGATACCAGCAAAGGCACGATCCGTTTTCAAGCGGACGCTCCTATACCCGCCGTATTAGTGAGCAAGCTGGTGAAGGCTCGGATCGCGCAGTACGCCGCCCAAAAACCGCTCGCAGCGGGCAGCTCTAAGCCCCTCCGCTGAGTCTTCGGTCACACTTCGACAAGCTCAGTGTGACACCGAAACTTTGCTTTAGCGCTGCGTCGCGAGCATTACACCGTCTTGTGCAGTTGCATTACCATCGGCGCGACCGGCACATGGAGAGCCGGCTCGGTCGCCGCTTTGACTTGTTCGATCGTCACGCCCGGCGCGAGCTCGCGCAGAATCAGCCCTTCGCGCGCAATGTCGATCACTGCCAGATCGGTGATGATCCGCTGCACGACGTGCTTTCCCGTAAGCGGCAGCGAGCATCGATTGACGATCTTATGAGCGCCGCCTTTAGCGACGTGCTCCATCATCACGATTACGCGCTTGGCGCCGTGCACGAGGTCCATCGCGCCGCCCATGCCCTTGACCATCTTCCCTGGGATCATCCAATTGGCGAGGTCACCCTTGCCGGAAACCTGCATCGCTCCTAGGATCGCGACATCGATGTGGCCGCCGCGGATGATGCCGAATGACGTGGCCGAATCGAAGAACGACGCTCCGGGCAATACCGTCACCGTTTCTTTGCCGGCGTTGATCAGGTCGGCATCTTCGTGTCCTTCTAGCGGGTAGGGCCCCATTCCCAAAATGCCGTTTTCACTTTGCAAGACAACCGTTACGCCTTTGGGGACATAATTTGGTACAAGTGTGGGCAAACCGATCCCCAAATTGACGTATTGGCTGTTCTCCAGCTCTTGCGCGACACGTTCGGCGAGTTGATTGCGTGTTAGAGTCATGGGCAGATCCTGAGCTTGGAGTGTGTCATCCTGAGCTTGGAGTGTGTCATCCTGAGCCTGTCGAAGGACGGGTCGTCACCCGCTCGATGCGCTTTCCTTGTGGACCGACGACGACCACGCGCTGTACGAAAATCCCCGGCGTGTGCACGTCCTCGGGCCGCATCGCACCGGGCTCGACGAGTTCTTCGACTTCCGCGATCGTGATTCGGCCGGCGGCTGCGCACAATGGATTGAAATTGCGGGTCGTCTTTTCGTACACCAAATTTCCGTGGCGGTCGCCTCTTGTGGCACGCACCAGGGCAAAGTCGCACACGATGCCCTCTTCGAGCACGTATTCGAGACCGTTGAAGACGCGCGTCTCCTTCTTAGGCGAAGGCAGATCGGTCGATCCGTCGGCCTTGTGTTTCCAGGGCAAGCCGCCGTCGGCTACTTGCGTACCGACCCCCGCAGGCGTGTAAAAAGCCGGAATTCCCGCGCCCCCCGCACGCAACCGCTCGGCTAACGTTCCCTGCGGCACGAGTTCCACTTCCAGCTCTCCGTGCAGGTACTGGCGTTCGAATTCTCGGTTTTCGCCCACGTAGGAGCCGGTCGTCCGCCGGATGCGCTTGTGGTCGAGTAAAACGCCCAAGCCCCAGCCGTCGACGCCGCAGTTGTTCGAAACCGTTACCAAATCGGTGACGCCCACTTCGAGCAGCGCCTCGATCAGGTTGTGCGGAATACCGCACAGACCGAATCCACCGACCGCAATCGATGCGCCGCTTGGTATATCGGCCACCGCTTCAGCAGCCGTTGGAACGACCTTATCCATGGGCTAAAGATACGCAGTCCCAGGATGCGCCCCTTCGCCGCGTGGAAATGATGCATGACAGAAGGAGTTTTGGAATGGCAATTGCCGCACCGTATGCGTCCTCCGAAGAGGAGGCGATGATCCTTGAGGTGGTCCGCAAGCTCGTCGTAGAACGGGTCGCACCGCGCGCGGCAGAGATCGATGAAAACGGCGAATTCCCCGAAGATCTGCGCGTGCTCTTCGCGCAAAACGACTTGCTCGGCATTCCGTTTCCTGCGGAATACGGCGGCCTAGGGGGCTCCTTTGTCACTTACGTGAAGGTCGTCGAAGAAATTGCTAAGGCGTGCGCTTCCAGTTCTCTGATCGTCGCCGTGCAAGAACTCGGCGCGCTGCCGATCCTTATCGGCGGCAACGAAGAACAGAAAAAGAAATACATTCCCAAACTCGCTTCTGGCGAATGGGTCGCTGCGTACGCACTGACGGAGACGGGAAGCGGATCGGACGCAGCCGGGTCAATGCGCGCTCGGGCTGAGAAACGCGGCGATACCTATATTCTCAACGGCACGAAGATCTTCATCACGCACGGCAACGTTGCCGACGTCGTGTGCGCGTTTGCCGTCACCGATCCCAGCAAGGGCGCAAACGGCATTAGCGCGTTCATCCTCGAGAAGACGTTTGTGGGCTTCAAAGTTGGCAAGCGCGAAAAAAAGATGGGGATTCGCGGATCGCCGACCGTCGAGCTGGTATTCGAGAACTGCGAGGTTCCCGCCGCAAATCTGCTCGGCCAAGAGGGCGAGGGGTTTAAGATCGCCATGAAGGTGCTCGACAAGTCGCGGCCCGGCATCGCAGCTCAAGCCCTCGGCATCGCCGCCGGAGCGCTCGACTTTGCAGCCGGCTACGCCAAGGAACGCATGGCCTTCGGCAAGCCGATCGGGCAGCAGCAGGGCGTCGGCTTTTTGCTCGCCGACATGAAGACCGAGGTCGAGGCCGCTCGGCTGCTGGTCTATGAATGCGCGCGTAAGTGCGACGAGAACGCGGCCGACGTCAGCTTGTGGGCAGCGATGTGCAAACTGAAGGCCGGGGACGTTGCGATGCAAGTGACCACGGATGCCGTCCAGATCTTAGGCGGGTATGGGTACTCGACGGAGTATCCGGTCGAACGCATGATGCGCGACGCCAAAATCACGCAAATCTATGAAGGCACTCAGCAAATCCAGCGTCTGGTCATTGCCCGCGCCTTGGTCGGCAAGTGGAAGCCGCCCAACGGAGCGCCGCGACCTTAGCAAGCGGCCGGCAGCTCGATCGGTGACAAGGGGAAGGGTCGGCCAGGCCGAACTTCCCGGCGTTCCATCACGTTATAGAGGCGTGACCCTCACCGCATACCGAGGGAGCAACTCTTCACGGGCTCTTTCGAGAACCCGTGATCATTTTTGTACGAAAGGGGGGTTCATTATGAAGAAGCTCATCGCATCGTTGATCGCTTCGGCGTTCCTATTGACTGGTTCAGCCATGGCGGCCACCAAGCCCATCCACGCGACCAAGCACATCAAGACACACGCCACCACGCACGCCACCAAGCACCCGACGAAGATGTCAGCTAAGAAGCCGACGACGACTAAGAAGCCGACGACCAGCAAGAAACCGACGACCAACAAGAAACCGACGGCCAAGCCTACCAAGAAACCGATGGCGAAGCCCACCAAGTAAACGTCCTTATTGAGTGTCTAAGCGCGGCGAGTTATCGCCGCGTTTTTTTTAGCCGCTCACCGTTACGGGAGGGTGGCCAAAGAGCGGCGGCACGTACCTCCCGACGAGGTAGGAAATCGCAAAAACCGCCGCGCCGAAGAGCACGATCTCTAGCCCCTTGAGGATCGGATTGCGGCCGCTCAACCGTGCCGCGAAAGCTCCGATGGCGAACAGCCCGAGCACCGCCAGCACCAGCCCCGCGATCGCCGCCGCATTGTGCGACGCCGTAAACAAATACGGCACGATGGGTATCAGCGAGCCGGCTGCATATGAGAGGGCCATCGCAAACGCGGGACGCAGGCTGCGATCCTGGGCCACGCGCGGATCGATTCCAAACTCGTCCCGTATCATTTCGTGAAGGTAGATGTCCGGGTTTTGCACGAGGCGGCTAACGATCATATGGGCCTCCTCCGCGCTGAAGCCCTTGAGTTTGTAGTACGCAACCTGCTCGGCAAACTCGTCCTGCGGATGCTCTTCCATCTCTGCCTTTTCCATCTCGATCGTGGCCTGCACGACCTCGCGCTCCGATTTACCGCCCAAGTATTGACCGACGCCCATCGAGAGCGCTCCCGCCAAGAGCGCCAGCAAACCGGTGATAATCACGGCCGAACGCTCGCCTTCCGCGACGCCGACGCCGGTCACGATTCCCAGCGTCGTGAGAATGCCATCCTGAACCCCGAAGACGATCTCCCGAATGCTGCGCTGGCGCGCGAGCTGACGGCGTTGCGCGGTGTCGGGAATGCGCGGCTCGACTTTGCGCCAGCCCGGCAGGTCCACGAGCACCGGCTCGGGCAGACCGTGGATGCGTTTCATGCCGATGTCATACCACAAAATCTGCCGCCTAGGCCACCGGAGAGCACCCACAGGAACTCGAAACCCCGCGCAGTGACCGGCGAAGAACCCTCCAATCCGATTGTAGCCGCTGCGATGCGAATCCGCGCGCGGCGCGACCTCGCATCGGCCATAGATTCGACCACGCCGGCTGAACCTGGTCAGTATGAAGACGCCGAGCAGTCGCTGCAAGCCTTTGCACGCGCCTTGCAAGCCGGCGCCCGCCGTCTGGGCGCGATTCTCGGCAAAGACGGCGTGAAATTTATCCGACTCGAGAGGCCGCTGCGGATTCGCCTGCGTTTTCGCGAGCAGCGTGTCAGCCTGGACCTCGATGAGGTTCACCAGTTGGTAAGGATCGACGGCCTTGGCTTGCAGGGCGAGTATCAGTTCGATCCGGACGCGCCGCAGCCCGCGCTGATCAACCTTTCGAAGATCTCAACCGAAGCCGGTTACGGCGAACGGCTTACGCCGGGCGTTCTGCTTAAAGCGATCGCAGCTGAGGCTGAATTGCCGCGCCCCGCGCATCTCGACGAACCGCCGCTGAAGTTTTAGCGCTTCTTCCGCTCGGCGTTCAGCTTGGCAATGATGTGCGGCGTCGGGCACAACTCGCTCAGGGGGCACTCGCCGCAGTGCGGCACCGGCGCTTTGCAAATCTTCCGGCCGTGCAGGATTAGCCAGTGATGCGCGTGGCGCCAGGTCTCGCGCGGCACGACCTTCTCCAGGTCCGCCTCAACGTCACGCGGCGCCTTGCCAAGCGTCAACCCCAGCCGGTGCGCAACGCGAAACACATGCGTGTCCACCGCGATCGCAGCGCCTTCAAACGCGACGGAAAACACGACGGCGGCCGTCTTGCGCCCGACGCCGGGCAGCGCTTCTAGCGCCTCGCGTTCATTGGGCACATGGCCGCCGTGGTCTTCGACGAGAACCCTGGCAGCCGCGATGATGTTTTTGGACTTCATGCGGAAAAAGCCGCAGGAGTGGACGATCTTCTCAACCGCCGCTTGCTTTGCGCGCGCGAGTTTCTGAGGCGTCGGGTACCTCTTGAACAGAACCGGCGTCGTCAGGTTGACGCGCGCGTCCGTGCTCTGCGCCGACAGAATCACCGCCACGAGTAACTCAAAGGGATTTCGATAGTGCAACGCCGTCACGGCATCCGGATACGTCCGCGCGAGGATGTCCAGCATTTTGCGCCCCGTGGCCCGCGAGACTTTCTGTTGTGGGAACGGAATGCGCGGCACGCCGGACTAGTCTTTGAGCGCGAGGCGCTGCCCCTCGCGTTGGACGACTCCGTCGCGCTCTAACGCCTGCAGCAGCAGTTCGATCCCGGCGAGCGTTTCGGATGAGAGCACGTCGCTCAAGTCAAACCGCAAGTCGAGCAGCGAGATTTGACGACCGGACGGCAATTCGCGCAGCCGGTCAACGATTCGACCGCGTGCAAAACGCGTGGTCCGCGCGAACGGAATGCGGGCTTGTACCGAGCGCGGCACGGCACACGCCCGGCGCAACCCTTCCAATGCCCGGGCGTCGACCGGCGCCGCTGCACACTCTTTTCGCATTGGGCAGCGGGCGCACTTAGGGGCCCGCGCGGTGCAGACGAGCGCGCCGAGATCCATCAAGGCGGAATTCCAATCGTGCGCGCGTCCTTTCGGCAACATCGCACGCGCCCGGTGGGCGACGTCGGCGGCCGGCACCAGGCGTGGAAATTCGATGCCGTGCACGAGCCGATGCACGACGCGCTGCACGTTCGTGTCAAGCGCGACCTCGTCTTGGTTGAACGCGAATGCGCGCACAGCTGCCGCGGTGTATGCGCCGACTCCGGGCAGAGAGCGCAGCGCTCGGTTTTCGTGAGGCAACGCGCCGCCGTAGCGAGCGGCCACGTCTTGCGCGAGCCGCTGGAGGCGAACGGCCCGCGTATTGTATCCCAAGCCTCGCCAGGCACGAACGACCTGGCCGCTCGGCGCACGCGCCAGGGCTAGAAGCGTTGGAAATGTTTCGATGAAGTCTTGGTACTTCGGCAGAACGCGCTCGACTTGCGTCTGCTGAAGCATGAACTCGCTGACCAGGATACGATAGGCGTCGCGCGTTCGACGCCATGGAAGATCTTTGCGGCCATGCCGCGCGTACCAGACCAGCAGCGCGCGCTGCACTCGAGTCATGCGGCCGAACGCAGCGCGTTGATGCCGGCGCCGATCCGTCGGATGCCCTCCCGTATCTCGTCACGCGAGACCGCCGTGAGCGCCAGTCGAAAGTGGTGATCGCCGCCCGAGTTCGCGAAGAACGCCTCTCCGAAAAGAAAACTTGCGCCGAAGCGCTCGGCAGCATCGAGTAGCGGCCGGGCGCGAATCTCGCGCGGCGTGCTTGCCCATAAATAAAATCCGCCCATTGCCGGCGACACGCGACACGCTTTCGGCCAGCAGTCGAGGATCGCCTCATCCGCAAGCTGCCGGCGCAGACGCAGCTCTTTGCGTAGCTGCACGAGATGGGGATCGTAGGCACGCTCGAGATAGTCGCAAACGGCCGCTTGGACATACAAACTCGTGGCCATGTCGTAGGCTTGCTTTCGCAAAAGGAGCCGATCGAGGATCATGCGCGGCGCGCTGAGCCACCCGACGCGCAACGAGGGTGCGATCGTCTTGCTAAATGTGCTCAAGTAAACGACATGGTCGGGCGCTAAGCCGACCAGCGGCCGGTTTGCGGAGGCCAATTCGCCGTAGGGATCGTCTTCGACGATCGGGACCCCCGCGCGCCGAGCCACGGTAACCAAACGTTCTCGCCGGTCCTGGTTCATCGTCACATTGGTTGGATTGTGGAGCGCCGGCATCGTGTAGATAAAGCGCGGCCGGCGTGTTCGCAGGACCGCCTCGACGTGATCGACGCGGATCCCATCCTCGTCCACCGGCACCGTAATCGCGCGCAGGCCGCAGATCTGAAAAATCTGCAAGGCGCCGGGGTAGCTTGGTACCTCCACGATGATCTCGTCGCCGGGCTCTGCCAAACTCTGAGCGACGATCATGATGCCTTGGGTCGAACCGGTCAGCACGATCACGCCGCGGCCGTGCGTCGCTGCACCGCGGCGCGACATACGCGCGGCAATCGCTTCGCGTAGCGGTTCGTATCCCTCCGAATCACCGTATGAGTGAACGAACCGTGGATCGGCGCCCACGCGGGCAAAGCTTTGCGCGAGTTCGCGCAGCGGCGATGGTTGGGCCGGGGCTACTCCCGGCACGAACGAGATCTTGCCGGGTTCCATTTTGGCCGCCAGCTCGCCCAACACCATGGGAAACTCGCCGACACGCCACGGCGGCAGCGTGATCCACCACGGAACGGCCGGCGCACGCTCGGGGTGTCCGCGCGAGAGCGGCGCCACGCGCGACCCCGACCCGACGCGCTGCTGAATCAGACCGTCGGCCGCCAGCTCTCGGTAGGCGTGCACGATCGTGCTGCGATTCACGCGCAAGCGGACGGCTAAGGTCCGCTCAGGGGGCAGGCGCGTTGACTCCGGCAGCGTGCCCGTCAAGATCGCTTCGCGCAAACGCTCGTAGATCTGCCGGTACAGGGGCACGATGCTCGCGCGATCGAGCGGGGGCAACAAGGCGGCCCATCCAATCTTTGGCATTTCCCATCCATTCCTCCAATTGGATGATCGGTTCCCCTCTTTGGTCGTCGCATCGCAGCATGCGACCTGCTATGCTGGCGACAACCAGTTTGCGGACAACGGAGAGCACGTTTTTGGCTGAACAACAAGTCGACGCAATTGTCATCGGCGCCGGACCCGGCGGGTATCACGCGGCGATCCGCCTTGGTCAACTCGGGAAAAATGTCGTCTGCATCGAGCGCGACGAAGCGGGCGGAGTCTGCTTGAATTGGGGATGCATCCCAACCAAAGCGTTGCTGCATGTGGGCGAGGTAACGCGTCAGATCACGCATGCCGAGGCACTGGGCCTGAAGGTTGCCGGCCTGGACTTCGATCGTGAAGGAATCGCCAAGTTCAAGACGAGCGTTGTCAACGCCAACGTCGGTGGTGTCAAGACGCTTTTCAAGGCCAACAACGTCCAGTTCGTCTACGGCCAGGCATCCTTCAAGAGCCCAAAGCAAATTGAAGTCAAGACGCGCGACGGTGCTACGAATGCATATACCGCCAAAGATGCCGTCATCATCGCAACCGGCAGTGCGCCGATCGACGTGAAGGACTGGCACCGTGACGGGGAATCGATCATCAACTCCGACGATGCCGTCAAACTGGAGCGCATTCCGAAGAACCTGCTCGTGATCGGCGGCGGCGTGATCGGTCTCGAGTTCGCGACCGTGTACGCGCGTCTGGGCGCAACCGTTCTCGTCATCGAAGCTCTGCCACAGATCCTTACCGGCACGGACCTCGAGATCGGCAAGACGCTCTACCGCATCTTGACCAAGCAAGGCATCGAAATCATGTTGAACACGAAGGTCAACGAAGTGCGCAAAGACGGCGCCGTCGTAAAGGCGACCTTTAGCGGCGACGGCACCAAAGGCAAGGACGAAAGCCGCGATTTCGATATGGTCCTGGTCGCGGTCGGCCGGCGCCCCGTGACGGACGGCTTGAACGTTGCGGCGGCGGGCGTCAAACCCGACGAGCGCGGCTTCATCGCGGTGGATGCCCAGTTACGCACGAGCGCCGGAGGCGTGTTCGCTATCGGAGATGTCACCGGCGCGCCGTTGCTCGCCCACCGGGCGATGAAGCAGGGCGTGATCGCCGCCGAAGTAATCGGCGGCGACCGATCGGCCGCCTTCGATCCGGTCGCAGTCCCCAATTGCGTGTACACCGATCCCGAAGTTGCAACGGTTGGCCTTTCGGAGGAAGAAGCGAAGGCCGCCGGCCATGAAGTTCGCGTTGGAAAGTTTCCGCTGGCCGCCAGCGGCCGCGCACGCACGATGAACGAAACGGACGGCCTGATCAAACTCGTCGGCGATGCGAAGAGCGATTTGCTGCTCGGCATGCACATCGTCGCACCGCAAGCCGAATCGCTCATCGGTGAAGGCGTTATCGCCCTGGAGATGGGCGCGACGTTGGAAGACATCGGTTTGTCCATTCATCCGCACCCAACGCTGACCGAGTGCATCATGGAAGCGGCTGAAGCGGCGCATGGAAAAGCAATTCACATCGTCAATCCGAAGCCGAAAGCACCGGCGCCGGCCGCCGCGGGTGCTGCGCGCTAAGAGCCGCCCAGTCCGTCTGCTCGATCTGGGCCTGCGCCCGTATCGAGAGGTCTGGGCCTTGCAGCATCAGCTCCACTCGCGGGTTGCGGCCGCGCAAGAGCCGGATACCTGGATCGTCGTCGAACACGAGCCGGTCATCACGCTCGGGCGCAAGGCCAAAGAGCAGCACCTCTTGTTGCCGCGAGAAATGCTGCGGGCGCGCGGTGTCGACGTCGTAGAGATCGAGCGGGGCGGCGATGTGACCTACCACGGCCCGGGACAACTCGTCGTCTATCCGATCGTGCGCCTGGAGCGCTTCCGCGAGATCGTCCCGCTCGTGCGCGCGCTTGAGGGCGCGGTGATCGAGATGTGCGCCGCCTTCGGGGTAACCGCGCAGCGCTGGCAAGAACACGCCGGCGTATGGGTGGAGCGCAACCAAATTTGCGCGATCGGCCTCGCCGTACAACGGATGACGTCGCTGCACGGCATCGCGCTCAACGTCTGCACCGACCTGTCCTACGATCGTTTCATTACGCCGTGTGGTCTTCCGGATCGCGGCATTACCTCACTCTCACGCGAAACGGGAAGCAAAGTCACAGTTGAGGAAGCAAAACCGGCCTTGCTTTCCGCGTTATCTCGAACGTTCGACATCGATTTCTTGCCAGCACCTGCTGCAATAAAAGGCGCCGACGGTCAGGTCACACTTCGACAAGCTCAGTGTGACACTGGGACTGCGGCTTACGCAGCAAAAGGCGCGTCGCAAATGCTCATTCCCGAAGAAGTACCGTGTCATCCTGAGCCTGTCGAAGGATGACACAGCCCTAATCATGGCAATAGAAATCAACCTCCTCGATCAAACCCCGCGTCCTGCGCCAAAGCCCGCATGGCTGAAGGTTCAGCTCCCGTACGGTGACGATTACGAGCGCGTCAGGGCCAAGGTGTCGGCGCTCGCGCTGCATACCGTGTGCCGCGAAGCGCGCTGTCCAAACATCGGCGAGTGTTGGGGCAGAGGGACTGCGACGATCATGATTTTGGGTGATTTGTGCACGCGCGGTTGCCGTTTTTGCGCCGTGCGAACCGGTAACCCGAAGGGCGAGGTGGACTGGCTCGAGCCGCAACGTGTCGCGGAAGCCGTGCGGGATCTCGGCTGGCAGTACCTGGTCGTGACGGCCGTAGATCGCGACGATCTCGCCGATGGCGGGGCGCTGATCTTCGCGAACACCGTGCGCGCGATCCACGAGACCGTGCCCGGCTCACGAGTTGAAGTCCTTACCGGAGACTATCGCGGTGATCTGCGCGCACTCGACATCGTGCTGGATGCAAGGCCGGACGTCTTCGCGCACAACCTTGAAACAGTCCGCCGCTTAACGCCGACGGTGCGCGACAAGCGCGCCAAGTACGATCAAACTCTCGCCGTCTTGCGTCATGCAAAACAGCGTGCGCCGCAGCGTTTTACGAAGACCTCGGTTATGATCGGCCTGGGCGAAACAGCCGAAGAACTCGAAACGGCGATGAACGACGCCCGCGCCGCCGGGGTGGACATCTTTACGATCGGCCAATATTTGCAGCCGA